>ENA-ORSL01000168-ORSL01000168.1-human-gut-metagenome-genome-assembly--contig:-NODE-168-length-80065-cov-13.285677_pt1 | contig 80065 bp, 81 predicted proteins | sample MGYA00242190_ERZ509157 | MGnify/ENA primary metagenome ERZ509157 (study PRJEB26280, sample SAMEA2338664) | human gut metagenome | biome: human gut; feature: human-associated habitat; material: faeces... | reverse complement strand
AAAGCTCCCTTGCGCCGCCCGGACAGTCCCTTGCCTTTTCTCTGGGAGACGAGAAAGGCTTTGAGTGGATAGGGGCTTATGACATTACCGCTGACGAGCTTCTTGCCGGGACAGACACCGCCAAGACCGAGAGCAAGACCGCACAGGCGCAAATGCTCATTCTGGAACTGCTTGCGGACGGAAAGCGTATGCCGAGCGCAGAGCTGGAAAAGGCAGTCAATGAGCGTGGGATTTCCTCACGCACCATGAGAACGGCAAAGAGCCGTATCGGGGACAGACTTGTGACCGAGAAAGACGGCACAGCATGGGTCTGCTATCTCCGAGACTGACAACAGGAACACGGCAAGCGTGGCAAAGACGGCAAGGTTTTTATAGATACCTTAATGTTGCCGCCTTGCCTTGTTCCCTCATACCGACACCGCCCGATGATGAACAGTCACCGGGCATTTTTCATTTACAGGAGGATTTTGAATGAACAATACCGCAACCAACACCGCCACTTGCCCGACTGTCAGAAAGCAGATTGGCAAGACCACCTATATCGTCCGTGTCCATTTCAGCGAGACCGCAAAAGAGACGATGGAGGACAAAATCAAGCGTCTGCTGCGTGAGGAAGTCCGCAAAATGTAACTTCTTTTTGAATTTGATGAAAAAGTCCTTGACTTTTCGTCTCTGGCGGAACGGATAAATCCGTTCCCTACGACTCTGTTTCAGTTCAGGCAAAACCGTTCCCTACGAGTCTATATCTTATAGATATAATATAATAATATACTACATTATTATGCCAAATGTCAATAGTAAAACCCGAATTTCTTTGAAAAATTTTTTATAGTCTTTATAGGCTTGCAAGGAACACGTTGAAAAGTTCCGCAGAGGTGTGCCAGTCCAGGATTAACCGTGGGTAATTATTTATCCAGTCCTGGACCCGGCGCACCTCTTTTTGTGTTACCTTGCGGAAGTCCGTGCCCTTGGGGAAAAACCACCGGATAAGCTGGTTCTGCTTCTCGTTGCTGCCGCGCTCTCCGGGTGACCTGGGGTGGCAGTAGTAGACGTGGGTGCGCTTCTCTCCGGGCAGCAGACAGGAGCGCTCCATGCCCTTGCAATCGGCAAATTCGCTCCCGTTGTCCACGGTGATGCTCTTGAACACCTGGCGGAACATAGCGGTCCCCATGCGCCGCTCCAGCCGGTCCAGAACGCCCACGACGCTGGCGGCGGTGTCGTCGTGCATCTTGCGGATGATCTCGTCCCGCGTCACGCGTCCGGTGAGGACGCACAGGGCGGCCTTGGTGCCCTTCTTGCCCACTACGCTGTCCATCTCCCAGTGGCCCGGCTCCTCCCGGCTGTTGATGTGCTCCGGGCGATGCTCGATGCTGTCCCCTCTGGGGGCTTTCGCTGCTTTCACGCGGTTGTAGGTCCGCTTCTGGTCACTCTTGTAGCGCAGCTCCTTGTTGGTCAGGGGCCACAAGTCCCCGTTCTCGATGTACTTATACACAGTCTGACGGCATAATGTGCAGGAGAAGGTGGTCTCCGGCGTTTTGCCCAGCATGGAACAGGCAGCAGACGGGGAATACCCATCGGAGATGGTTTTGACCAGCCACCGGGCCAGCCGGTGGTCTTTGCCTATTTTCAGAGGCTTTTCCATGTTCTTCTTGCGGTCCAGGTGGTAGTCCTTGGCGACATCGGCGGAGTAGGAGATATAGGTGGTCAGGTCGCTGCGTTTCAGCTCCACCGCACCCCTCCGGCACTCGTCGTAGACCGTGCTGTGATGCACGCCCAGATAGCGGGCGATCTGCGGCTTGCTGTACCCCTCGCGGAGCATTTTTTCAATGGTCAATCTGTCGTTCCAGGTCAAGTGTGCGCCCTTATATCTCGGCATAGGAAAACCTCCATTTGCAATACTTTTGCATAGCATTTGTATATCTTTAGCACACTTTTTTCGGCCATGTCAATAGCCCCGGAAGATGCAAAAATCCCCCTACTATCCGTAGGGGGATTTCAAAATTTTTTATTCTTTTCCGGTCAGCCAGTCCATCGTCACGCCCAGGACCTCGGCAAAGATCATCAGCTCGTAGTCCGTCACGAAGCGGTCCCCGGTCTCTATCTTGCTGATGGCCTCCCGCTCATGAACACACCCTTGACCTGCATCCTTGCAGCGAGGTCCGCCTGGGAGATGCGTTTGGTCGCCCGCACCTGGTGGATGCGGTCCCCGGAGATATTCTTTTGTCCCTCAAAATCGTAAATCTTCACACGCAGCCCCTCCTTGGCACCTTGACAGTACCACGGAAAAGGACTATCTTTGTAATAAAGATTTACAACCTTTATCGTTTTGGTACAAAAAGTGGGAATATCTCACTTCACGTCCGGCAGCTTCTCCAGCATCCCGGCGGCCTCCAGCAGATTGTAGATGATCTGGGCCGTGGCCTCGCGGGTGATGGGCTTCTGCCATCCATAGTTGCCCGCGCCGTCTCCAGCGAAGATACCCTTGCGCTTGCAGTAGTCGGTAGCCTCCTTGGCCCAGGCGGAGGGGTTGTCTCCGGTGTCGGCGCAGCTCGTGAGCTGTTTGGTGTCCATAGCTTCTTCATCCTTTCCGGCCTTTGCGGCCTCCAGTCTTTTGTTGACTTCTGCGGCGATCTGGCCGTGGCGGCTGTAAAGCCAGTCACCAGGGCAGGCTTTCGCCGCAAACCAGCGATGGACGGTCATGTTCTGCCGGTCTACCTGACCTACGAGGTTTTTATCTCCCTTCCAAAGCAGCCTGGGGATGCCGTTGCGCTGGCAGATGTCCACCAGCAGATCAATGAGGGACTTGTAGGCCGCGTCGGAGACCGGCCACGGGTCCTTGGCAACGGTGTTCGCCACCTCGATGGTGACGGCCCGGTTGTCGTTGCTGGCGGAGGAGGTACACCACGAACGGTTGGCCTCGTCCACATACAGGCCGATGCGCCCGTCGCTGCCGATGCCGTAGTTGCTGCTGGCCTGGCGTTCCTTGTTCTGGAACAGTTCGCCGCAGCGCTCCACGGACAGGTTCCCGGCCATACAGTGGATGGAGATGGTGTCGATGGCGTGCTTGCGCTTGCCGGAGTGGTTGGGGGACAGCTTGGTGTAGCTGACCAGCGGGCTGTTACTCATTGCCCGCACCTTCTTTCAGAACGCCGTGGTTGAGTTCGTAGACGGCGGCCTCAATGAGCGCGTCGATGCGTTCCCCGTCCAGGGTGATGCCGTGCTCCGCCAGCCAGTTGAGGACGTAGGCTTTCTTCTCCTCGCCGCGCCCGCTGCCACGGTAGATTTGCTCCGCCGCCGTCACAGCGATCTTCACCCAGGCATTGATCTCCGCCTGCTGCTGGGCCGTGGTCCGGCTCTTGATATAGGGAATGACCACGGCGGTGATGACGGCAGCCACAAGGGCAGCCGCCGCTTCAATGATGGTCGTAATATCCATGATGTGCTCCTTCCTTTACTCCACGATTTCCCAGTCGTCGGCCAGCATATCCGCCTGGCTTGCAAGCCATCCGATTTGCACGCCGGAAGTGCCGCAGAATGCGATAGCCTTGTTCCCAATGGCCGCGTGCTCGGCATTGACGATTGTGCCAGCCGGGGACGTGTAACTGATGGCAGAGGCCAGCTCAATGTGCTGGTTCTTTCCGTTCCAGCCCGCCCGTCTGCACTTCTTCCCCTTCTTCATGGCCTCGATAGCCAGCCCGAAGTTCATACTGTCGATGGGGCGGTACGCTTCCTCAAACACGGCCTTGGGGCTAAAGCTCTCGTAGCCGTCCGGGTAGCAGACCTTATAGCCCTCCTCATCGGGGGCCATGCCCATGGCGATGGGCTGGTCCTTCTCATAGACTTTGCAGCCCTTGCGAATAGCGGGGACCGCCTCAATGATTTTCGTGCCGATATAGGTTTTCATTTCGATTTCCTCCTTTAGCAATCTCGTTTGATTTTCTTCTCCGGTGCGTTGCTCTTGCCGAACACCACCCCGTCGTTGTGCTCGAAGATGTTCTCCACCACCTTGAGGACGTTCACGCCCAGGATGGTCTCGATGGCCTGCTCGGACAGGTCCACCACCGGGAACACCTGGCCCAGCCGCACCGTGGCGTACAGGGCGATGAGGTAGGACATCGTGACCCACCCCAGCGCGGCGATCTGCGTTGTCACGAACAGCCGCCGCGTGGTCGTCTTAATGCTCTTCATCTCGTACCGCCTCCAGATGGTCAATGCGGTGGTGTGCGGACTTGGCGCTGGCCTCCACGGCAGCCAGACGGCCCTCCACCGCTGTGTTGGTCTTGCGCTGCTCTCGCTGTTCCGTCTTGATCTCGTCCGTGTTGGACTTGATGTACCCCAGCTCTGTCAAAACGGTGCCGAGCTGTTGGCCGTTGCTCCTGTCGTCTTTTCCCTTGTTGCGGGAGAAGGTGGCATAACTGATGACAGCACCCAGCACCGTGCATACCAGTCCCACAATGATGTTCCACTCCATTGGTATCACCTGCCTTTCCCATTGAGCATATCAAAGCCCCGCATCCTTTTCGCCCCGAAGCAGATAAAAATTTGAAAGAGAGGGATTGCCCTATGATCTGGATTGAATTTGCCGTCAGCGCCCTTGTGACCGCTGCTACATACGGGGCAGGGCCTATGCTTCTGGCTCTGCTCCGAAAGAAACCGCTCCGTGTCCGATACCTGCGGATATTCAGCGCTGTGTACACGATTGCCGTATGGGCCGTTTGGCAGTTCCTTACGTACGACGGGAACGCCGTGCGGACCATGCCAGCCCTGCTCTGGGGGTATGTGTTCTATCGCCTTGCAAGGAGCGTCCTGGAGAAAAAGCCCGTACCGGCCATACCGAAGGAACGATGGTACACCTGCCCGAAGTGTGGGCAGCTCGTCCCGGAGGGAAAGCCGTGTGACTGCGAAAGCCTTTCTCCCCAGCCGGGGAAGAAGTTGTGCGGCACACCATTCATCCAGGCGGGCCAGACCCCGCCCGGAGTTGAAACCGAACAGCCGAAGCCGGGAAAGCGGCCTCCGGTGGTTCCGCTTTGCATAGCCGCTGCTTTGCTGGTGGTATGCACCTGCATCCTTGGCTACCGTGTCTCCGTGCTCACGGCAGCGCGGGATGACCTGGCAGCGGAGAATGCGGAATTGCGCTCCAGAGTTTCCACGCTATCCACTGAAAAGACGCAACTGCAAGAAAAAGCGAATGACCTGGAGGCTCGGAACGAGGATTTGTCCGGCTACCTTCACGACGCCATTTTTCTTTACAACAACATTGGGTTCATCGTCGAAGGGTCAAACCGTTATCACAATTACGATTGCCCTGTGTTCCAGGGTGCTGGCGAATATTGGGCGCATAATATAGAATACTGCGAGTATCTGGGGTACTCGAAGTGCGGAAATTGTTGGTGACGACATGAAAAAATGGGAGCAGGGATGACCTGCTCCCATTTCTTTACCATTCGCTGGTGTAGACGGTCCCCCAGAGGAAAGCCCGCTGTTCATCGGTCAGGCCGGAGAAGTCCTCCAGCCATTCCCGCACATGGTCGCTCTTGGCCTCACCCTTCACGGTCTTGCCGTCTGCGTCCTTGGTCCCTTCCATCTCGTTGTAGGCGGTGTGGAACAGGACGTACTCCCAGGGTTCGATGCCCTGGGCCTCTGCGTCGTCGGCCTGGGCCATCCACTTGGTGCTGACCTCGTACTGTCCGTCGGAATGGTCCGCCAGGGCGCTCTTGTCGGCCAGATCATAGGCCGCCTTGAGCACCTTGTCGCGGGCCTCGTCGTCCATTCCCTGGAAAATAGGGCTGCTCGCCAGGTCGTCGGCCATGCTGCGGTAGTCGCTGGCCCGCTGGTCGGAGTATGCCCGGTAGGCGCTGCTGCCCAGGTCGTCCGCGCCGAAGGTTTCCTCCTTCTCCTTGGCCGGGGCGTATTTGTCCCTGCTGCCGATAAGGTCCCGTGCCCTCTGGGGCAGGGTGTAGTCCGGGTCCTTCTCAACGGCCTTGTTGTAGCGGCTCCGCATGGCGCTGTCGATGCTTGCGCCGTCCACGCCCATGCTGTTCATCAGGTCGTCCCTGATGTGTTGGTAGGTGTCCATGTCGCCCTGCTCCAGCGCCCGGTACAGAATGGCGTAATAGCGGTTCTTGTTGCCGGTGTTGGAGATGTTGTAGATAGCCTTTTCCATCTCATACTGGAGCGGGATGTTGCCGGTCTCCACCGCCGCGCTCCGGGCCAGGCCCCACATATCCCGCGTCAGGTTGGAGGCCGGGATGCCGAACATCTTTGCACCGGCGGCCAGCAGTCCCTTGAGGGCGTAGGCCCTGGTCCGCTTGCCCTGGCCGTCGGCGCTCTGGATGGCCGTCTGTCCGGCCTGGATAAGGTCGGACACGATCTCCATTTCCGTGCGGGACACGTCGTAGCCCTGCATGATGGACAGCGCGTCCTTCACAAAGGGGATTTGCCCCAGGGGGTTCATGTTGCTGCCGACGTTGCCCTCCATGATGGCGTTCCAGGCTTTCTCCCAGGGGGTCTCCTCGTCACCGGAGATACCGGTGAACGCAGCCCGGAAGCGCTCCCAGTATTTTTTATCTTCGTCATCGTCGCGCATGGCGTCGATAAGGCTCTGGGCCAGAGCGTTGACCACGTTCGTCACCACCAGGGCCGTGGCCGCCCGGCCCATCGTCTTGATGGCCTTGCCGCGCTTCTGGCTGTTCTGTTCGTAGCGCACTTGGTCATAGGCCCGCATCAGCAGGTTGAGGCTCATAATCGGCTCGCCCATGAAACTGGTCGCCTGCTTCACCACCGCGTTGCTGGAGCGCATGATGTTGGACCGCTGGAGCACGCCGTCTACCACCTGGGTCTGGTCGATGACCTCCGCGAACAGCTTTGCCGTCTGCCGGTAGAACGCCTCGCTGCCCTTGGTGAGGCCTTGGTGTTCCCGCGCCGTGGCCCACTCGCAGGCGTTCCACAGCTTGCCCCAGGTCACGGCGTCCGCCGCGCCCGCAGGGGCGGAAAGGGCGTCGTTCAGCTTCCGCACGTTCGTCCGGTTGTCGAACAGCGTCTCGGTCATCTTGTATGGGCTGGAGATGTCGAAGCCGCCCGCATCCTTCCGCATGGCGATGGGGGAGTATTGCAGAGCTTTCTTCCATCCGCTGCCACGCGTAACGCCTCTTGCAAGGCCCCGCGCCATGTCCTGGGGGTCCAATACCGCCGCCGCCCGGAAGAACGCCGTGGGCTGCTGGATGACCACGCGGATGTTCGCGCCCACGGCTGCGCCCTTGAAGCTGCCGATGGTCTTTCCGGCGATGTCCCACATGGGGCTGTCACCGGGGGCGTTGATGCCGTTCTGGATGTCCTCCATCAGGTTGTGCCAGTATTTTTGACTGCCGGGGCCGCCCACGCGGTCCAGCAGGCCCTTGATGGTCTTGCCGGTGGGGTTGCCCTCCTCGTCCCGGAACTGGTAGTTGAACAGGCGGTTAATGTCCTCCATCGTGCAGAGCCAGGAGGCATAGTCCGTCATGTCGGAGGCGTGGTTGGCAAAGGTTGTGAAGATACCCGACAGGTCCAGGGCGTTGCTCGCGTGGGGCATCGTGGTCTTTGCCATGCCGATGTTCTTAATGGAGCGGGTGTTGTTTCCGCCCTTTTCGATGTTGCTGTGCAGGCCCTCCTTGGCCGATTTGATGGGCCAGTAGTCGCTCTCGGTGAACTTCTTGTAACCATAGGCTTCCATGCTGGCCTTGTTGCCGTAGTCGGCCAGCACGCCACGGGTCAGTCCTTGCAGGCCGTCCGCGATCTTCACCTGCTCCGGTGTCAGCGTCCCGGTGATGTTCACCAGGTCGCCCTCCGTCAGGCGGATGCTGTCCGTGCCGCGCCGGATTTGCGAGGTTTTGATCTCTGGCTGGACCACGCCGCCTTTGAGTAGGTGGTCGTGGGCCTGCTTGCGCTTCACCAGCTCGTACAGCTCCATCACCTGGGCCGTGGAAAGGGTCAGCTTCTCGCCTCGCTCCGTGGTGAAGGTCTGCGTGGTCGCCTCCAGCTTCTTCACCGTCTTGGGGTCCACGATCTTGCGGACCTCCTCGGCCACATGGTCCACCATGAGCTGCTGCTGGTCCTGCGCGTCCCGCAGCATCCGGTAGACCGCCTTGCCCGCCTCTCCGTAATGGGAGAAGAAGGTGTACGGGGTCTCCAGGTCAATGAGGGCATGGTTGCGGGTCAGGCTGTTCTTGGCCCGGCGGCTGCTGGTCCCGATGGAGATAGCCTGCGCCCAGTCCGCCGTCCTGGCGTACTTGGTCTTGGACAGGACTTTCCCCGCTGTGTTCACGCTGTGCTCCACAGCCTTGACCACCTGCCACACGGTTTGGAGCTGCGCCACGCTCATGTCGGCCAGCTTGGTGTCCTTCATGGCGATGACCGCATCAAAGCCGCCCTTGATGCCGTCGGCGTCGCTGCCCAGCAGGGAGGGGTCAATGACCATATCCCCGCCCTCGGCCACGATTTTGGCGTACTGCTCCTTGAGGGCGCGGAACGCCTCGGTTCGCTTGGTTGGGGTGCCGCTGCCATCCTTCACCCGCTTGCCGTTCTCGTCGAGGGTGTACTGGCTCTCCTGGTTGATGCTCTCCAGCATAGCGGCCACGCTTCCGCGCATGGCCTCCGGGATGTGGTGCTGGTCGCTGGGGCGGAGGAGCTTCTGGGACAGAGCGCTTGCATGGCGGGTGATTTTGGCCCGCAGCTCACGGGCCGCCCGGCGTTCCCGGCCCGCTGCGTCCTTGGCCGCATAGCGGTCTTTCAGAGCACCCATCTGCCGCTCGCGGGCCTCCCGCTCCTTGGCGATGGCGTTCTGTACCCGCTGCCGGTTTTGCTCCCGCAGTTCCGCCAGGCGGGTGGTGTACTGCTCCCGCACCTTCTGGACCTGCTCCCGGCCCTTGGCCTTGGCGTTCTCCAGCTTCAATGCCTGCCGGTCCGCAAAGGTCTTTCGCGTCTGGGGCAGGTCGAAGAAGGTCTCCATGATCTCGTTTGCTGCGCCGGTCACAGCCTGGTCCATGTAGCGGGAGAATGGGTTGTACTCGTTGATCTCGCTGATGCCGTCCAGCACTTCCACGATGTGGAGGAGCTGGTCCGTCGGATGGGTCTGCTCCTGCTCGCTGAAAAACTCCGGCCAGCGGGAGGAAAGCTCCTGGTACACCTGGTCGATGTTGGTGTGGCCCTCGCTGCCCAGGTTCAGCCGTCCGAACTGCCGCTTGCGGAAATCGCCATAGTCCGCGATGTCCCCGTGGTATTCCTTGCCGTAGATGATCTTGGTCGTCCGCAGGTAGTCCCGCAGGTCGCTGTACGCATCGTACATATCGCTGTCCACGGCCACCGCGTTGCTCACCAGGGTTTCCGCGATGTCCTCCGCCCGGCGGCGGGCCTCGGTGTATGTCAGCTCGTCCTTGCCGTCGTAGCCGCTGGCGATGTAGTCATAGAGGCTCTGGAGGTCTCCCTGGATGTCCTTCACCGCGATGTCGGCCCCGTAGTTCTGGATAAGCTGTTTCGCGGCGGCGGTCACGGCCTTTTTGTCCGTGGTCACGCGCTGGGTCCGCCGGGTCTGGCCCTGCCAGTAGTCCCGGCTCTCCTGGAGCTTCCCGTTTCGGCGCTGGATGGCGATATAGTCCTTCATCTGCTCCCGCAGCAGCCGGTTTTCCTCCTGCAAGGCCGCGTTCTCCTGGAGAATGTCCCTTCCCTTGAGGGACAGCCTGTCTCCGTCGCGGGTCACGATGGCGCTGACAGCGCCGAATTTCCGGGTCGGTTCCACGGTAAAGCCGTCGCCCAGGGCGTCCTTGAGGTAGGAGACCAGTTCCTTGGACGTGAAGCCCTTTTGATAGCTGCCGGTGTTGGAGATGAAATACTCCATCAGATCGTCGTTGATGGCAACCTTGCTCCCGGCGTTCTTCACATCCGTGCCGCGCACGTTGATAAACGCCCGCCCGCCAGGGTTCAGCATTTCACCGATTTTTACCACCATAGCGTCGCGGAGGTCCTGGGGCATGACGTTAAGGACCGCGTTGCTGATGATGACATCGTAGGTCTTGTCCAGGGCGGAGTAATCGGTGTAGTTCGGCTGGTACTTGGCATCCGGGAACGGTTCGATGTCGTCCACGTCAAAGCCGTACTCCTCGCGCCCGGCTCTGGTCCCGTAGCCCAGGCCGGAGCTTGCATCCAGGATGGTCCCGTCGAAATTCTCTGCCTGGAGGGCATCGTAAATTTTGCGGTAGCTCTTGACCGTGCCGGAAATCTGTGTCGGGTTGCGGGTGTCCGCCTCGTCGGCGTCCAGGGCAAACAGGGGCGGATGGGCGGCCTTAACCTCGTCGAAGGTTGCCCCCGGCCTCCAGTCGTCGCTCGTCGGCTTCACAGGGGGAACGGTCTTGAGGGAGAAGCGCGCACCCTCCACGCTGTTGATCTTGGCAAGGCGGTCCGCGTCGTCTCCGGTCTTGTATTCCAGCATCCGCACACCGGCCTGCTCCAGACCGTCCCGCAGCTTTTTGCTGCTGTCATCGGGGATGACGGCGGCCAGCACTTCGTCGAAGCCGACGGCCCGCTGGGGCTTGGCCTCAAAGTAGCCGGTGGGCATTTCCGCCGCCGCCTGGTAGACGGCCTGGATGTCCTGGGCCGTCTGGCTGCTGATTTTGTACCCCTCCTTGGAGAAGGCCCGCATGATAGCGTCCACCGTCCTCTTGCCCTTGGACGTTTCCATCAGGATGCTGCCGATGATGTCGCTCTCGACGAAGGAATTGTCGGAATGAGCCTTGTTTCCCTGCTTGATCTTCGTGATGATGCTGCCGATCTGGTCATCAATGGCCTGGAGCTTTGCTTCATACTCGGCCCCCTCGTCCATGCCCAGCCGCCCGCTGTCCGCCTTGATCTCCTGGATGCTGCGGTATTCCGGCGTTGCCACGGATTGCAGGGTCTTGGCGCTTGCGCCCCAGGTGTTGCCGCCGCGCTCCTCCTGGCCCTCCTTCATCGCCTTGACGATGTTCTCCAGGGTGTAGGCATAGTGGAGCTGCGAGAAGCTGCGGAGATTGCCGGAGGGGGTGTAGGGGTCCTTGCCATTGTAGATGCCCGCCTCGCCCAGCAGGCCGTCCAGCTTCCCGGCAATCCACTCCTCAACGGCGTGGTCATCCACGGCGCTGCGCAGCGCGTCAGAGGTAGCCATCCGGTCAATTTCGCCCTTGGTCGCGCCGCCGTCCTGGTACATATCCCATGCGTGGTGAACGATGTCCTCCAGGGTGAAGATGGAAACGCCGTCCATGGAATTGTCGATGCGGGTCTGCCGTCTTTCGTTGATCTCCGCGTCGGTCCAATGCCTCTTGACGGCCATTCTGCGGAGCATGGGTTCGCCCTGTTCCCGGTAGTAGTCCCGGAGAATGTCGCGGATGACCTCGGCATTATCGCCCAGGGCGTCCTTCACGCTCTCGCCGGTCTCCAGGCTGGCCTCGATTTCAGCCAGCGTGTTCACGCCCAGGCGGTCAACCACCTTTTGCAGGGTGTCGTTGCCGAACTTGTCCCACACCTTGTCCATCTTTACCGGCTCCAAGCTCTTGCCCTGGTCTGCCAGATAGGCCGCCCGCACCGTGTCTGTGGAGGCCAGCTTCTCCGCCAGTTCTGCCGTGCTCCTGGTGCTGGTGTCGTCGATGCCCATAGAGCGCAGGGCGGCGCTGTTCCCGAAGATGCCACCGGCCACGGAGACATCCCCGGCAAGCCGGTGTAGCTCGTGCTCCACCTGGGATGCCTTTTTGCTGTTCACGGGGTAATCTACTCGCGGAGCTGTCGGTGTCCAGGCGTCGCCGCCGTACACCTTGTTGGCGCGGAATAGCTGCGGGTCGATAGTGTCCTTGCTGAATACAAGGGAGATGGGGCCGTACTTGGTGTGCCCGTCCCTGGCTTTTACAATGGCGATGGAGGGCATGGGCAGGCCGCCCAGCTTGATGGCAGCCAAGATGCTGTTCTCGTCCTTGTTGTGCAGGGCCAGCAGCTTGTCCGTCTCCTCCACCGGGGTCTTGAGAGAAAATTTGGTCTTGACTTCCGCCCCGTTCTGGGTTACACTCTCACCCGTAGAGCGAATGCCATCTCCCACCGAGGCCATGTAGCCGTAGGTCTGGAGAAACGCATTTGCTCTTTTTTCATCGTACAGGACAAACTCGTTCCCGCTGTCGATCTGGTTCTTAATCCATTCCGCCGGGTGCTCCAGGCCGTACAGGCTGTTGATGACATTGACAGGCTTGCGGTCCATATCGGTCCCGCGCTCCAGCGCTGCCAGCAGCGTGTAGCCGTCGCCGTCGATGTCGTTCAGAACGATACCGGCCCGGTCTCCGCTCCCAAAGGAGAACAGAGGGGAAGCCAGGTTGCCCATAAGGTTTTTCAGAACGCGGCGGGGGATGTTGTGCTTCTTCTGGGTGGATTTGCGGAAGTCTCCGATGGTCATAGCCAGGGGCAGCGCATCAAAGCCGGACTTCTCCAGCACCGCAGGGGTCACTCCAAAGTAGAACGCATCGCTGGAGGCCATCTTCCCGTCGTAAAACATCTTGAGCTGCTGGGCCAGCGTCATTTGAGAGGTCCGTTTGATAGAGAATTTTGTGCCGCCGTCCGTCTGGGCGGCGTTTTTGTTTGCCGTCTGCTCGCTGGTCGCTTTCAGTGCCTCCTCCCAGAGGTGGGCCGCTTTCTCCAGGGTGTCGATGCTCACGCCGTAGGCGTTGGCGGCAGCTTGGTTCTGCGCGGTCTTGTTGCCCTTGAACAGAGACTTGACCTTGCGGATGAAGTCCCGCACGGCGTCCAGCAGCCTCCGGGCCACGCTGCGGTTTTCCTTTGCCAGGGTCTCAAACCTGGCCGGGTCAACCGTCAGCGCCTCGGTGAAGTCGGCGGCGATCTCGTCCATGGCCTGCTCCGTGGAGAGGTTCACGCCTGCCTCGGCGTAGCGGCTCTTGTACTGCTCCACGATGGAGGCGGTAGAGCCGTCCCACTCGGTCAGCGCGGACATGGCATAGTCGCGGTACTTCCGGTATGCCTCCGGGGCCATCTCCTGCATCCGGTGGGTGATCTCGTGCTTTGCCACCACTGTGCCGGGGTTCTCGGCGTCGTTGGCAATATGAATGATGCCGTTGCTGTACCAGCCGTTTGCGCCGCCCTTGCCGGTGGCCTCTGCCATTTGGATTTTCACCCCGGCGGCGCGGGCCAGGCTGTCGTAGAAGCGCACGGTCTCCTTGGGCAGGCTGGCGGAATGTTCGGACTGCACGAAGCCCGCCTCGTCGCCATACACCGTGGCGCTCTTGACGCCCTCACGCTCCAGGGCCAGGGAGGCCGCCGCGTCGTTCTGACCGGCGGAGTAGGCCGCGAAGCGCTGCGCCTGGTTGAGCTGCGCGGCATAGCGGCTCTGAACCTTGTCCATGTCGATGCCGGAGATGCCCGCCTCGTAGTAGGAGGCGAAGCCTGCGTAGTAGTCGTCGGCCCGCACGCTGCCGTCGTAGCTGGCGGAGAGGGCCTTGGCCCCGTTCTCGCCCAGGCTGGCCGCAGCGTCCCGCACGCGGCGGATGTCATACGCCTGCTGCGCCGCAGGGCGCTGCTGCTCCACCTGCATGGCGGGGCGCACGGTCTCCTGCGTGGCCGTCTGCCGGGCTTCCGTTGCGGCGGGGGCAGTTTCCCTCGCGTTCGTAGAAACGTCGCTCTGCATCCTTGCAAGGGTCGCCACGGCGTTCTTGACGGCCTTGCGCTGCTGGGACTTGCTCATGTCCTCGCTGATGTTCAGCCCCGCCTCCTGCGTCAGCGTGTTGATGGCGGTGGGGTTGCTCAAAATGTCGATGGCGGTGTTGTTGGTCACGCGGCCCTTCTGGGTCACTTCCTCGGCGGCCCGCAGCAGCAGGTCGCCGCTGCCGTCCTCCGCGTCGATGGCCTGCACATTGGCCTGGTACAGCCGCCCGATTTCTGCGTTGGTGAGGGTCTGCCCGGCGTCGAGCTTCTGCTGGAGCTGCACGGCCAGCTTGTAGCTCTGGGTGCTGGGGTCGCTTGCAAGCCCTTCCTGGATGGTGGCCTGCACCACGTCGTCGCCCATCGCCTGGAACTCCGCGCCGGTGCGCCGTGCGCCGTATTCATTCAGCCCCGCGTTGATGGCGATGCCTGCGCCGGACATCACGCCGCCGGAGACAGCGCCGCCCAGGAAGTCCAGGCCCATGTTCTCCGCCTGGTCCCGGACGGCCCGCCAGAACGCCTCCTTCTCGGTCATGCCCTCGGCCTCGTAGGCGTCGATGGAGGTCTGCCACTCGCTCTTGTCCTTGGAAATGAGCACGTCGGCCACCAGGTTGATGATGTCGCTGCCCACTTCCTCGCCGCCCTCGGCCAGGGTGTTTTTGAGGAAGTAGCCCATGGCGCTCTTGGTGAGCGCGGTTTTGTCCAGCAGGGCATCCAGGCTGACCTTCTCGGTGATGATCTCCGCCGCGCCTGCGATGGTGCCCAGGGCGAACGCCTGGTTATCGGACAGGCCCCGGTCCTTTGCGGAGATGGTGGCATCCGCCGCCGCGCCGGTGCCCATGATGGCAAGGGAGAGCGCCTGGTTGCCGCCGGTGATGGCAGTATTCAGCAGGAAGTCGCCCATACTCATGCCGGTCTGGTAGGCAAAGCTGCCCACGCCGCCCCAGTTGTCCTCCACAATGGTGTTCACCTCGTTGCGGATGGCGCTGTTGATGTAGCTGAACTTGTTGTAGCCTGCGTTCTGGTCGATTTCCCCGTCGGAGAGGTAATCCGCCGCCTGGCCCAGGTAGGAAAGGCCCTTGAGAGGGCTTTCCAGCACGCTGAACGCAGAGGACCCCACCGGGTGCTCCTTGGCGTAGGCGGCCCATTCCTCCTCTGCCTTGGCCCGCTGGCGGTAGTTGAGGTCGCTGGTCAGGTAGTCGATGTAGGCGTAGGCGTTCTTGTGCTCCGCGTCGCCGTTGGCGCTGTCCTGGGCGTACAGGTAGTTGAAGGTGGCGATCTCGTCATCCGTCATCTCCCGCCGCTCGCTGTTGTCCAGGCCCAGCAGGGACGCGTTGCTCTGGATGTCGGAGAGCATCTGGCGGCTGCGGGCCTCCTCGTTGCGGTTGATGTAGTCGTAGGCGATGTCGTCAAAGCCGCTGTTGGAGTAAGTACCGCTCCATGCGTTGAATTTCTCCTGGCCGTTGGCCGTGCTCTTGTACTGGCTTTTCTCTGCGAAATCGGGTTTCTCCGCCAGCGCGGCATATTCCTTGCCCCGCTGGTAGGTGTTGTAGTCGTTCTCGTCCTTGAACTGGGACCAGAAGTCATACTCGCTGTTCAGCCCGCCCCGCAGCTCCTCCAGGTACTTGCTGCCCTGGTCCAGGGTGGAAAGGACGCCGTTCACGGCATCCTCTCCGTATATCTCCCGGTTGTCCTGGAAGTAGGTGCGGTAGGCGTTGGCCCTGTTCTGCATCACGCTGATGCGGGCGTCGTTGTCATCCCGGTACTTCCCAAAGTCTGCGGCACTCTGGAATTTGCCGTCCCGGCTCTGGTAGTCGCTGCCCAACTGGCTGGAGAGGCCGTTCACGCTCTCCAGCCAGGAATTGAAGCCCTGGGCCTTGTCCGCCTCGTATCTGCCGCTGCCGCCGTAGGCATCCTTGCCGTACTGCTGGTCGATGACGGCCCGGCGTTCTGCGGCTTTGTTCCGCAGAAAGTTGCTCGCCCGCGTTACGGTGCCGTCGTCATTCTTGCCCAGAGGGGTCTCATCGCTGCTCTGGATGCTCTCGGCCTGCTGCCGCGCCGCCGTCCGCTTCTTCAAAAAATCGCTTGCGCTTGCCATAGGGCCGCCTCCTTACTTCTTATTGCCGTTCCACTTGTAGGTGTAGGTGTTGGTCGCGCTGTCGTAGGTCTCGATGACCTTTCCGCTGTTGACGTAGTTCTCCACCTCGTCGTAGGTGAAGCGGCCATGGCCGGGAATATAAATCCAGCTATCCCCGTGCCGGTTGCCGATCTGGGCGTCGCTGCCGCTGTCTCCGCTGTCGCCCTGGTTCCCGCCGGAGCGAACGGATGCCTGCGCCTTGTTGTATGCGCTCTTGAGACCCGCGATCTCCTGGTCCGTGTACCCCAGGGCCTTGTAGCCGGAGAAGTCGCCGCCCGCCGCGAGGGTCTGGGCCTTTGCCAGCGCCCGGTTGTACTCCGTCTCGTCCTTGTAGGTCTCCCGGTTGTAGGCGGTCTCGTCCTCGTAGCGCTCGTCGCCGATATTGTCCCGATGCACGCCGTAGTCGAAACTCCGGTCCGTGTTGTACTGGGCCAGGAGGTCGGCGTACTTTGCGTAGTCGCCCTGCTCCAGGGCCACCAGCATTTCCAGGTTTGCCCTCTGGGTGTTGCCCTCGTCCTGGTACATGGAGTAGGCAAGCTGTTTCAGCTCCGGGATTTTATCGGCCAGCGCCCCCATGTAGTTGTCATAGGTCTGCTGCGCTGCGCTGCCCGCATAGCTGCTTGCAAGGCCGCCTGTGCGGGCGCTGACCTGCCCCAGGGTGTCCTGCATCGCCCGCTCGCCGCTGCGCGTGTAGCTCTCCTTGTACTGCTGATAGGTGGGGTCCTTCTCCGGGTCGTAGCTGAACGCCTCCCGGTTAAGGATTTGGCGGGTTAGGTCGTCGATCTGGTTCTGGTAGCGGCTGGTGTAGGTGGGGGCCGCCTCGTAGGAGAAGCCGCCGCCTCCGTTTCCTCGTCCGCCGCCGCCCATCTCCAGGGGGATGTAGCGGCTGCCGTCGCTGTCGCCGGAATAGCCGTAGTTGCTGCGGATGCGCTCCACATAGTCGTGGGCGTCTGCCCAGGTCGTTTTGCCTGCCGCCGCTGCCGCCCGGACCTCCGCCGCGCTCCGCAGCTCGTCATTGGAAAAATGCTCCTGGTCATATACGCTGCCGCCGTAGCTGCCCCGGTCGCTGCCGCCGCCGCCCACCGTGTCGGCGCTTGGCGCGGCGGCCTTGCCGGTCTTGCTCCCGGTCTTGATGGCGCTGGTGGCATAGCCGTTCTCGTTATAGCTGATGTTGTAGCCGCCCTTGGAGACGGTCTTGCCCGCCAGGTCTTTGTTCCTGGACATATCGGGTTTTGCCATGTCGGATTACCTCCTCTTTCAGTTGGTTTTCTGCTCCAGCGCCGTCACGCGGGCTGCCAGCTTGTTGTACTCGCTGCCCAGTGCGCTCACGCTCTGCTGCACCCCGGAGAGGGTGGTTTGCAGGCTGGAGACCTTGCTGTTCAGCCCCTCCACGCTGGTCTGTATGGCGGTCATGCTCTTTTGAAGCTGCCCCAGCATGAAGTCCAGATTTTCTTGCAGGTTTCTGGTGTAGTTGCACAGAGATTTTACGGTCCCGTTCACGTCGTTGCGGTCAAACGAAGGAGGGGAGCCGGGGAGGGTGGTTGCCATGCTCTGTCACCCCCTTAATATTCGCTGCCCAGGGCGAACTCCCGGATGATGCTCTTGACCAGGCATCCGCCCTTGCCGGACAGCCGGATGCGGAAGTTGTCGCACCGCACCGGCAGGATGGGGACTTGCAGGGTCTTGGCCCGCTCGTTGTGGGTGGAGAACACCTGTCGGAAGGGCTTGCCGTCCGTGCTGATCTCCACCTTGAGCCAGGCCCCGGCATCCAGGTCCGCCCGCAGGTACAGCTTGGAATAGCACTTGCGCCCGTGGCTCGTCTCGTCCATCTGGCACAGCGTTGCGCTCCAGTTCACCAGGCCCTCCTCGGAGTAGTCCTGCCCGGTGGTCATCAGCTTGCCTGTGGCCCCGTCCAGGAAGTAGAGCGTCCCGTCCAGATAGGCCCAGTCCAGCGCGTGGGTCGCGTCCTCCCGCAGCCAGATGGCCCGCAGCGTATCAAAGACGTACAGCTCCCAGTCGCCCTTCTCCGTCCGCATGGAGATGTAGTAGCGCTCGCCGTCCGTGCCGCCCACCGCGTCGAAGAAGCGCCGGGTCCCGAAGTTCTCCGTCAGCAGCTCCGGGGTCCCGCCGGAGTAGGCGTACACGCCGTTGCGGCCCTTGTAGAACAGCGTCTCGTTGATGACGGCCAGGGACTTCTCGCTGCCCTTCTGGATGCCGGGCACCGTGTAGGTGTAGATTTCATACTGCGCCGGATAGCTGCCCAGGACCTTGTGCAGGCAATTCTCTTTCCAGAACAGCACCGTGCTGGAGTAGGCGATGCACCCGGTGAACTCGCCCTCCGTGCCCACGGCCACGGCGTAGCTGTCCGTGGACACCCCGTCGTAGACGTAGAAGTTGGTCGGGTCGCCCAGGGCGCTGGCGTAGATGGTCTTGCCCTCCGCGCCCCAGATGCGGTTATCGCACTCGCAGATGCACGTCAGGTCCGGCACCTTCCGCTCCAGCATCACCGTCCCGGCCTCCACGCCGGTCTTGGTGAAGATGTCCTTGGTGAAGGTCAGCTTCCGCGCCTCCAGGGAGCGGATGATGTGGCTGCCGTTGTTCGCGGCGCAGGTCGTACAGCCGGAGATTTCGATTGCGTCTCCGGCCTTGAAAAGCTCGTCGAAGCCTGGGTATTTGTGCAGCGCCGCCGTGTGCAGCAGATAGGTGATCTGGTAGGTCCCGTCGCTCTGCTTTGCGCTGCTCTGTACCACCATGTACTCCTTGGAGCTGTCGCAGTCGTATTGAATGTAATCGCCCGCCTTGAGCTTGTCCGGGGTCCCTGCGGTCCCGCCGCTCATAGTCAGCGCTCCCGTGGTCTTGTTCACGCTGGCCCCGGTGTAGGCGGTGATGGATGTGTCGGCGGCCACGCTGCCCTTGGTCTCTGCGTTCTCCGCCGCCTGGTCGATGTAGCTCTGCTCCGGCACGGTCAGGGTGTTGGCCGTGAAGGTCACGTCGCCGGGGAAGCCGGGGTATTCCGCCGCCAGCATCCCAAACTTCTCCGCCTCCGTGTCGTAGTAGACCTTATCGGGGAAAATGACGATTTTGGTGTTGATGGTGGCAAACTGCTTTTCGCCCGCAGTCACATGGCCCACCACCTTGCCGTCATAGAGAAAGTCGGTCCCGTCCACCACGCACAGCTTCCCCCGTGCGTACAGCCCCGTGGGGCTGGTGTAGGTCCCGGCGGTCTTGCGCCCGTCCCGCTGACTGAGGCACGGGAAGCGGGCGGAGGAGAGGCCCCAGCTCTCTGCCAGTTCGCCGTCTCCGGCTCCCTGGCCGTAGTTCAGCCCGGCAAAGGCGATGATTTGCTTGCGGTTCTTGCCGGTCGCCGCCGTCATGTATGGCAGGTTCATCTCGCCCCTCCTCCTAAAATAGCCCCGTCAGACCCCCGCCGCCGATGGGCAGGTGCCTGCGGTGATACTGTTTCCGCCATTCGTCCAGCGCTGCGTTGTACGCCATGGCGGAGTTGTTGTAGTTGTCGGCCTCCCGGTTGTAGAAGTCCACCTTGCTCATAAGGTACAGGTCGTACAGCCCGTCGTAGGGGGCCTCCACCAGCAGGGGCTTGTCCCCGTCCTCCGGGAACGCCTTGGGAAAGTCCGGCAGGTCGGTCCAGCCGCACGCCGGACACAGGTTGCTGTCCATCACCCGGTCATAGGTGATCTCCGTCCCGCCGCAGGTGGGACAGACGGCGACGGGTCCCTTGGCCCCGCGCCCGCTCGTGAGCTGGTGCCGCAGGATGGTCTCCCGGTAGAGCTGTCCGTCCAGCTCCAGCAGCCACGCCGCCTTGGTCTCGTCGTCGATGGCGTCCGGCCTCGCCCGGTTCACCCGTTCGATAACTTCATTGATGCTCGGCATACCGCCGCCTCCTCTCATAGAATTTGCCGGGCAGCGGCACGCCGCCGCCCGGCTTTCTGGGTGCTTCTCTTACACCGCGCGGACCCACAGGCCGTTGTTCTTCACATACAGCCCGCCGTCGTTGCCCGGCACGCTCTCAACCGTGTAGCATCCATCGCTGTCTGTGCTGTCAGATACAACGATAGAAGATTTAAGATTAAAAGCGGGACGCGGCGCGAAGAAGGCGAGGCACACGTTGAAGCTGCGCACGGTGCCGTCGGAGAAGATGTTGTACGCGTAGTAGTCATTCGAGTACGGGGGGCGCAGGCCCCAGTAGACGGCGGTCGCCGTCTCGTCCAAATAGGCGATGCGCTTTGCGTTGTCGGAGAAATAGCTGAACGCCTTGCCCTCCGTCTGCCAGCCGCTCACGCCCGCCTCCGTGCAGGAGATGGCAAAGCCCTTGCGGTAGATCGTGTGCAGCGTCGCCACCTGGTTGCCCTCCGCCACCACAATGGGGACGGGGACCAGGCACTCCCGGATTTTCTCGTCCAGTTTCAGCGGCCAGATGCCGTCACAGAAGTTGTCCAGGGTGCAGCCGAAGTAACGGTTTTTGTAGCCGTTGCCGTCGGAGGCGTTCCATGCGATCTCACTGAAAGCATCCTTGCGGATAAGGGTCACGCCCGTGCCGGTGCCGTAGTGGTCATTGTCCAGCTTGATGAACTTGGTGGGCTTGCTGTTTTCCGCCAGCTTCACCAGGCTGCCGTTTGCCAGATTGGAAAGTAACTGTCCCATATCGTTTTGTTCTCCTTTCGTCAGGTCCGGGCCGGGCAGCGGGGATGCCCGCCGCCCGCCTGGCCTCGTCTGCGCGGTCCAGAGCCATCAACAACCTGGACCGCATTTCTCTGCGGAGCTGCTTTGTGTCGCCGTGCTTGGCGTGTGCCTCCCAGGCGGTAAAGCTCTCCATGATTTTCTCCCGCGACACCTCGCCCGCTGCGTACTGCTTCTCCCACAGCCGGATGCGTCGTTTCATTCGCTTGATGGAGGAGTAGCGCAGCTTGCTGACCACCTGGCCCGTCCGGGTCAGATAGGTGTGGAAGCCGCAGAAGTCGATGCCGTTTTGCAAGGGGAAGATGTTGGTCTTGTCGTTCAGTTCCAGGCCCAGCTTGGCAAATTCAAGCCTTGCAAGGCGTAGAGCCTCAACCGCTGTCGCCTTATCCGGGCAAATCACATACCAGTCGTCCATATACATCCCTGCCAGCGGCAGGTGCAGCTTCTCACCCACATAGTGCATGAAGGAGCTGACGTAGAACACCGCGTAGATGTGGCTCGTCTGGTGTCCCAGGGCCAGGCCCTCGTCCACGGCGTCGATGTATCGCCACATCAGCGCCCGGATGTCCGGGTCGGGAAACCGGGGTTCCAGCGCGGCCTTGAGCCGCCGGTGGTCGATGCTCTGGAAGAAGTGGCGGATGTCGCCCTTGATGACCCAGCCCTCGGCGTAGTCCCATTCCTCCATGGGCCGGTGGGGCAGACCGGCGGCCTTGCGTGCCGCCTCGTCCGCGCCCTTCCGCCGCAGGAAATAGGTCCTCATGTGCCGTTTCAGCATCTCCAGCCCGTAATGGGTCCCCTTGCCGTACTGGGCCGCGTAGGTGTTCAGCGTGAAGCTCCGGGCCAGCTCGTCGTAGACGATGTAATCCGTGAGCGCGTGCTGCACCACCTTGTCCCGGAACGTCGGGGCCTGGATAAGCCGCTTCTTGGGTTCGTAGATATAGAACGCGTCCAGCGGGTCCGGCTGGTGCGTCCCTTGCAAAAGCGATTTTGAGAGTATCAGCAGCTCCTCGATTGCGCTGTACTCAAAGGGTGCCGTACTCTTTTTGCCCCTCTTGCACCGTCTGGCCCGGTGGTAGGCCGTCCATAGGGTGTCAAAGGAGCATAGTTCCTGATAGGTCATATCACACATCCTTGCTTGGTTTTCGGATGGTGGAGCGCAGGTCCGGCATCGCTGATAGCGGCCAGTATCTCCCTCCGCCGGAGGTGTCCGGGGCTTTCCCCGGTAGCGAGCCTGGCAGCGTCGGTGCCATGTGTTTATCCCCCGTGTTCATGTCCACGGACGACGGGATATAGCCTCCTTTGATGATGGGCCTCTGCTTTCGCCGCAAGGGCTACTTGTACACGGTAATTCCATCAGAGCGGGACGCGGCGCGAAGTTGGCGTTGTACACGTTGTTGTTGTTCACGGTGCCGTCGGTGTTGATGTTGTACGCGTTGTTGTCATTCGAGTACGGGGAGCGCAGGCCCCAGTAGACGGCGCGAACAGGCTATACCCCAATGAAAGGCAGCTATCGCCGCCGAACATCCTCTCTTGCCTGGGCAGCGCGGCTCCGGTCCTTCTCGTACCAGGCGGCGCACATATAGCGCACCGTCATCACCGCCTTGCTCCAGGTCGCGGCCTTTTGGCCGCTCACGCCGGGGTATTGCTTGCTTTCTGCCATCCGCAGTATCTTCCGCTCCAGCTTCTTGCACGCGCAAAGGGCCTCACGCTGCATCGCCAGCCGCTCCGCCGGTCTCTCCCGCAGGTCAATGAGGTTTGCGCCCTCAATGCACGAGCAGATGGCCTCTGCACCGTTCATCAGGGCCGTTCCGGTGGTGTAGCGGTATTTCTTGGGGATGACCTTCTCATTGGCGCAGGCGTCTGCCGTGTAAAGCCACATATCAGCCGCCTTGTTGCCCAGCTTGAAGTCATCGGTCTGTCTGTCAGCCATCGGGGCACCCTCGCTTTCGTGCTGCATCCAGCAGCTCGTCGCAGCCCTCTGCCTCCAGCACCAGGTCCGGCCCCAGCCGGATGGTCACGGTCTCGCCGGTGGGGGAGCGCCCGGTCAGCACCAGGCTGTCCTCCCGGCACATCCGGCATGGCTGCTCCAGCTCCGCCAGGAGGTTGGAGATCAGGCAGGAAGCATCCGCCCAGTCCTTACACGCTGCCCGCCGCATCCACGGCCTCCACGGGAACTTTGTCAACCACGGCCTTGTCCGCGCTGGGAGCTTCGTCAACCACGGCCTTGTCCGCGCTGTTGGCCTCCAGGGTCATCTTGAGGGTGGTAAGCTGTTCGTTGAGGCGTGCAAGGGCGCTCTGGGCGCTTTCCTTCTCGCTCTTCTCGTGGGACAGCTTGGCCTCCAGCTCCGCCACCTGGGCCGTCAGGGCGGCCACGTCGCTTTCCTCGCTGGTGCGGGTCAGTTTCAGCCCGTGGGAGACCACGCGGAAGGGGCCGGTGTGGGTCGCTGTTGTGCTGCCGTCCTCGGCCAGCACCTCAATGGGACCGGCGCAGAACGCGGCCAGGGCCTCGTCGCTGATGCCGCCGGGCAGCTCTGCCACCACGGCCTGGCGGGGGACCCCGCCGATGTTCTCCGTCACCACCGTGAAGCCCTTGTCGCTGACGGTGTGATTGCCTGCTTTAATCATGTTCGTGTCCTCCTCTTATCCGATGTTGATGTAAACGTCGCCGTTGGCCCCCAGGCTGGAGGCGGGAGCGCCGTTGCCGAAGTAGATGTTGCGGAAGCCCTTGGTGCTGCCGCTGGTGGGCGACACGCCGGACACGCCGCCGGTGAACGCTCCGCCCGTCTTGGGCATTTTCTGGTCTGCATAGGCAAAAATGTCCTGGGCCTTGCCCTTGGGGTCATAGACCGCCTTGGTCATGTCGCCGGGGTTTACGGCGTCCGCGCCCTTGGGGATGCCGAAGTCGAAGATGGGGGCAGCGTCCGGGCTTCCGGCCCGCCGCTTCACCGTGGCCGCACTTCCGGCGGCCAGCGTGGTGGTCGTCCCCACCTGGATGTTAGGGGTAGAGCCGTCGGCACCGGCGGGTCCCTGTGCGCCGGTCGCGCCGGTCGCGCCCTTGGCCCCGGTCTTGCCCTGGGGTCCCTGGATGCCCTGCTCTCCCTTCGGGCCTTGAGCGCCGGTCGCACCCTGCGGGCCTCTTGCGCCCTGCACGCCCTGGGGTCCCTGCGGACCCACAACCTTGCCCAGATCAATGGTAGGCATAGATGGTTCCTCCTTCCGTCAGATGTTTAGGCATAGATGCCCTGCATCGTTGATGTAATAGTCCGGGGCCTCGTTGCCGGTGTAGGTACACAGCAGATGCCCCTCGTCGGTCACGCTGAAATTGACCATGCCAGCCGTCTGCACGGCCACGCCGTCGATGCCGCGCGGTCCTTGCGGCCCCTGCACGCCCTGGGGTCCTTCCGGTCCCGTGGGTCCAACCGGGCCAGCAGCGCCTTGCACGCCCTGGGGTCCCTGGATGCCTTGGATGCCCTGGACGCCGCGCTCGCCGGTCAGTCCGCGCTCGCCCTGGATGCCCTGCTTGCCGGTCTTGCCCTGGGGTCCCTCTGCGCCCTGTTCTCCCTGGTCGCCCTTGGAGGCGATAAGCAGCCAGTGGGCACCCTCCACACCTCCGGCCACGTCCAACTCCGGGGCCACGCCCTTGCACGCTGCCTTGCAGATGTAGGAGCTGCCCAGCCTGCTCACCTTCTGGAGGGGCAGATAGGTCTTTGCGCTGTCATAGGCTTCCCACACCTTCACGGCCTCCTCGGCCTGCTCCAGCGCCTCGATGGCGTTTCCCACCAGGGTGCTCACCTGGGGTACAATGCCATCAATCTGGGTCTGGAGCTGCTGCGCCTGGGTGGGCGTCGGCTCTTTCGGCGTGGTGTAGGCGTCGTTCGGCTTCACCAGCAGATGGTCCGTCACCGTGATGGCAACGGCGGTGGGGTTGCTCTCCCGGAAGCCCTCAATGGTAAAGCTGCACCAGCCCTCCAGGGCCAGCGGCTCCGCCGGAATGGCCGTGTTGAAGGTCAGCGGGTCCTTCTTTGCCACCAGGTCCTCCACGCTGTTGTACAGCAGCACCGCCACGGGGCTTTCGCCCAGGGCGTTGCGCCAGATGATGCGCTTGGAGAACGCCTCCCAGTCATCGCTCATAACGATGTGCAGGCCGGTCACATTGGCCTCGCCCTGCACGCCCGCGTTCTTGCTGTCCTTGCGGACAAATTCGCCGGTCACGGTCACATTGATGGTCCTATCCATAGGGGGTCTACCTCCTTTCTGTATGATAAAAGGCGCGGCGGGGCGGAAGGGTCGGTCCATCCATACCTCGCCGCGCCGTGTCGCAGCCGCTTTTAGGGTCTCGCGGTGTGCCTGTTCAGTTAGATGTTGCGGGCCTTGGCCTCGGCAGCGTAGGCGCTGCTCTCGCGCTCAATGAGGTTTGCGGTGGCGTTGTCCTGGGCCATGCTCTGCTCCAGGACCTCCGCCACATAGGCGGGCACCTGCACGGTCTCGCCGCGCTTGATCTGGAAGCTGCGGCCATTGACGGCCACAAAAACGTCATCCTTGTACTTGTCGTTGTCCTTGAACAGACGGATGGGCACAAGGTCGTTCGGCTTGGGCGCGGCGGGGGCGGTCTCTTTTGCCGCCTCCAGGGTCTCCTTGGCTTTGGCCTGGGCCTCTGCCACAATGGCAGCAGCTTCCGCCTTGGCCTTGGCGATGATGTCCTCCGCCTCGGCGGCGGGGGTAGCCTGCGTGGTGGCCTGCTGCTCATTGGCAGCAGCTTCTTTCTTGGCAGCCATAGTGTAAATACCTCCTGTTGGTCAGAATGTGGGGCCGCCCGCCGTAAAGCAGGCGGCCCAGGTGATTAGCTGTTGAAGGTGGAGCAGGTCTCGATGCGGACCATGTACGCCTCCACCAGGCGCTCGGCCACCTTGGTGGCTTTCCAGCCTGCGGTGGCGCGCTGGTCCAGGGGGTCGGCAGTACCGGCAGAGCCGAGCTGCTTCACGATGTGCTGGAGACCGCCGCCGGTGATCTCGGTCACGCCGTAGGCGTCCGCACCCAGAATGAGGGTGGAGTACACGTCACGGGCGGATGCCTTGGGGGTGACGGTGCCGCTGGCGGTGGTGCCGGTCTCGTAGTCCTTGCCCGCGTGGGTAAAGACCTTGGCCTCGCTGGTCTCCACGAAGCGGACGCCCTCGATGCGTCCGATCTCGCCCTCGTAGATGCCGTCGGGGTCGGAGTAGGTCTTGACGTTCACCCACTTGGGGTCACTCATAAGGTCGTAGGAGCAATCCGGGTGGATGATGCCCGCGTAGTAGCCGTTGATCTTGGGCGCGTTCATCACCTTGAGGTAACGGACAGCGCGGCGCACAGCGTCCACGGTCAGGTAGTGGTTCTGGCTGTCGGTGGTGCTGCCGCCGCACAGGTTGGCGCGGCTGTCCACCTGGCCCTCGGCGTACTGCACGTTGGTGCCGCCGTTCAGCACCTCGCGGGTGATGGTGTCCAGGGTACGGCCCGCCTGGCTGCCCAGCAGCTTGGTGGCCTGCACCAGGTTGTTGTCGATGGCGGAAAGCAGCAGCATATCGGACAGCTCGATGAAGCCGCCGTACTGCGCCACAGTCGCGGTGATGACGCCCATGTTGAGCTTCTGGCCTTCGGGGGTCACACCTTCGGTCAGGGCCGTGGTGGCCTTGGGCAGGGGGTCATACTTGCGGAACTCGATGGTCTTACCGCCATTCTTGGGGATGGGATGCTTCTGTCCGAACTGGTCATGGACCAGCAGCGGCTCCGCCATATCAATGAGATAGTCGGAGTAGAAGGTTTTCATCTCGCCGGAAAGGTCGTTCCCGGTGGTTGCGCTGGTCGTCTTGTTGATGACTGCATCAAACAGGTTCAGCACGACGGGCAGCAGAATGAATTTGCGGATGGTGTTCATGTTAAAATCTCCCTTCTGGGGAGAGGCTTAAAACTCGATGTGCTCTCCCCGTGCAGCTCTGCGGATGATCTCCGCGCGGTCCCTCTTGGACAGCTTGGAAACGTCATCCTTCACGATAAATGCACCCTGGGAGGTCGTGCCGTTTTCCTGGGGCCTTGTGCCCTTGGCGCGGATGCCGTCCACCACCTGCTTCTCCGTGGCCTTGGCCTGCATAGCGGCCACGCCCGCCTTGATCTGGTCCATGTGGACCACTTCATAAGCGTGCTGGACGGGAACGCCCGCCCGGAGCATGGAGAGGAACTGGGGGTTCTTGACCTCCGCGTTGAGGTCGAAGCTGGGGTACAGCCCCTTGACCTGTTCGGCCTCGCCGTACCACTGCTGGAGCTGCTGCTGCGCCCGCTGGTCGTTCTGCCGCTGGCGCTGCTGGCGCAAAAGCGCCTCGTTCTCCCGCTGGAGCTTCTGGAACTGCTTGTACTGCTCAACGGACATCCCCGCCTCCTCGGCGGCCTCGGACCAGTATGCGTCATCATTTTCGATGGCCTGGGACAGCTTGCCCATGTCGCCGTCGCCGATCTGGTAGCGCTGCATCAGCATATCAATGACAGGCTGATACTGGCCCACCTGCTGCTCCAGGTTTCTGGTCTCCCGGAAGCGCCGGTCGATGATGCGCTGGGTCTCCTCGGTGTAGATGTCCTTGTACTCACCGTTCACAAGGTCCTGGAAAGCCCTGCGTTTGGCCTCCAGAGTATTGGACGTGGTGCTCGCGTCCGGTTTGTTGTCGCTCCCGGCGTCGGAGGACCGCTGCTGTCCCTCCGGGTCTCCGCCCTCGCCAGCCTCCGCCGGTTTGGCCTGCTTCCCGAAGATGACATTCTGGTATTCGCCCGATTTTCCCCGCCGGGTGGATGCGGGGGATGCCTGGGTCTCGCCCTGTGTGCCGGGTGCTCCGTCGCCAGAGGCCGCCGCCCCTGTGCCTGCTCCGCCTGCGGCACCGCCGCCGTCGAACAGGTTCAGCCGGATGTCCAGCAAATGCTTGAAGTTCATAGGATTGCCTCCTTTTTCATCGCGGGTGTATCGCCCCCGTGCATCGGTCCCTGACTTCACCAGGGCAGCGGCCCGGTCCCCACCGTGACCGCCGCCCCGCATGGTGTGAAGCAGGAGGACAGTATAAGCGTATCAAATGCTTTTCCGCTTTTCGCCCCGAACTCGGAAAAAATTTTTATTTTTCTTCCCGGCACTCCACCTGGACCTGCTCCGGGTGGGCCTGGGCCACCTGGGCAAGGCCGATGACGGCCATCTCAAAGGCCGCCGCCGTGCCGTCGTCCCCGTCGAAGTCGAGCTGCACATCGCCGCTCTCCATACGCCAGGTGTAGACCTCCACATAGCGTTCCCGCATGGCGTTGGTCACATATCCGGCCAGGGCGTAAAGGATGCCGGACACCGCCGCGCACGCCTCCACGCTGCCGGTGGCGTGGCCCTGGGCAGAGAGGATGCAGCGCTGGCCGTCCCGTTCGGCATAAACCTGGGTCATAACGCGTCGCCTCCCGTCATTCGTTGCCCATGCTGGGGGTGCTGCGCTTTGCCAGCCGCTCCCCGTAGCCGGTCATGGGATGCTGGGCCTCCATGATGCCGCTTGCAAGGCTGTCCTTCTCGCTGGAGGGCGCGGGGCCTGCCGCCTGGCCTCGCTGGCCGCCGCCGGTAGGCTGCGCCGCTCCGATGCCCATGTCCTTGCCCGTGAGGGTCTGGATGATGAGGGCCATCTGGTCGAGCTGCTGGGACATCTGCTGGCAGATATTGAGAAGGGTCTGGCCGTTCTGCACCTGCTCCTTCACCTTGTCGATGCCTTCAAACTCCATCATTTCCAGAGCACCCAGCGCCTCCTGCGCCCGCTCCGGGTTGAAGAAGCCCAGGCCGTACAGCTCCTTGGCCCGCTCGTTCTGCTCCATGCGGGAGAAGGGGTTTTTCTTCTGGGCCTTGATTTTCAGGTCGAAGATGGGCTTGCGGTAGAGGGGGAGGCCGTCGGAGGTCTGGCCCACTTCCTGCTCCTTGATGCCCGCGTTGTTCATGTCGATGAACTGGTAGCTGCCAGGCGTCTGGCCCGTGATACGGAACGAGCGGGTCTCGTCGTAGAACTGCCGGATAAGCTCAATGCACATCGAATTGATTTTGACGTGGGTGCGGTAGCTGGCGGAGATCATGTCCCGGCTGGCCTTGTTGCCCGCCTCCTGGAGGGCGGCGATGGCAGCGGCGGCGGTGACGCCGGACCCGGCGCTGCCGCTGTTCACGTCGCGGTTGGCCGCCGTGTCCTTCATCTCCTCGATTTTCATTTGCGCCACGGTCACATAGATGTCGTCCAGCGGGTTGGTGACAATCTCCTTGATGCGCCTGTCGTCAAGCTCACCCTGGACGTGGACCAGGGGCTTGCTCCAGTCCAGGAACTCCTCCTCGTTGATGCCCGTGCTGTCGCTAACGAAGAAACGCTTCTTGGTGGTCATCATGCTGTTTTCCAGGATGTTGGAGGACAGCTTGTCGATGTAGAGCTGCGGGTCTTTGCAGATGGCGACATAGCCGAAGCCCACCGGCGTGCCTTTTTCCGGGAACATCACATCCAGCACGACGGGGTAGAGGCCGTGGTCGTACCAGCCCGTGTCCCGGTAGTTGGGGTCGTTCTCGCTGGCGAACAGCAGGGTCTCGCCCACGAACTTGGCGTAGTGCAGCAGCGTCTTGCCGCTGGCGGATGTCGTCTTGTAGTACCAGTCCACCACCACGCTTTTGTTGCTGGTGTCGATGGTGTCATCGTAGATATACTGCTTCACATCCACGGCCCCGCCGCTCAAATGGCCCTTGTGCTCCGGGTACTGCTGCTCCAGCAGGTCCTCGTCCACCAGGTCCACGATGAACAGGTTGCGGGACTTCTGGATGTCGGTCACGCCCGGCTCCCAAAACAGCTTTAGCAGGTCGATCTCCCGGATGTCCACGTCGCCCAGGCCGTTCTCCTTGGCGCTGTTCCAGAACACGCCATAGGCTGCCGTGCCGTGTTTCAGCTTCTCCCACCAGTTGTCAGAGTAGGTCTGCTCGTAGTCGTTGTACTCCAGGATGACCGGCAACACGGAGGACAGCACCTTGGCGCTCTCCTCGTCGCTGCGCTCGCGGGGGAGGACCACCGGCTCCGGGTAGTTGTCCATAGCGTCCGCGTGCTTATTGAGAATAGCGTTGAACAGCCAGGCAGAGGACGGCTCCGGCCCTCTGTACTCCGGGTTGTCCGTGCGCTGCTTGCCCTTGCGGATGGCCTCCCAATGGCGCAGCTCCCACCATAGCTCATCCTGGACCACGCGCTCCTCCAGGCTGGCCTTGCCTTTCTTGTAGTCGCTCAAGATGCTGATTGCCTCCGCAATCTCCGCTCTGCCGATGCGCCGCTGCCCGGCGGGGGCCGTCAGCAGCATGGCCTCCATCTCCGGGTCCACGCTCTCGTCCTTCTGCACGCCGGGGACGCCCCAGCCCATCGGGGGCTTGCCCAGGGTCGCGTCCTGCTCGTTCTTCCGTCCGAAAAGTGCCATAAATCAATACCTCCTGTAAAAATCGTAACGGTCATACTGCTGGTCCTGTCCCAGGTCCAGCGGGTCATATACCACCAGGGCGGGGGGCTTGTTCCGCCTGGGTGCTATCGGATTTTTCATGCAGACGTAGCGCAGCTCGTCGTAGATGTGGTCCTCGCCCTCGGTGTTGATGTCCTCCACGTTCTTCTCGTCGTAGACCAGGTTGGGGACCGTGCGGATGAAGTGCTTGCAGGTGTTGAACACATACAGCATGGGGATGCCCTCCTCGTCAAAGGCGAGGCGGTGATGCACCTGCATCTTGCCGTCGATGCGGGCGTGGTCGCCGCGCTCGAAGTACACCCGCTGCCGCTCCATCAGAGCGCCGATGCTCTCCGTGCCGTCGCTGCCCCAGATGGCCGGGTCTCCCACGCGGTTGATGCGCCGGTCCTTGAGGTTGGGGTCCTCGGCCTCGATGCGCCGTATCTCCCGCGCCACCTCGGACGGTTCCATCTTCACGCCGGTGTTGGGTGTGCCGGTGCAGCCGTAATACTCCCGGATGCGGTAGAGCCGCCGGTCCCGGTCCACGGCGTACCAGCCCACGGAGAAGGGCCTGGAGTAGCCCCAGTCCAGGCCGCACCAGATGGCCCAGTCCTGCGGGACCTTGAAGGGGGAGATGACGTGGGTGTTGATGCGGTCCGTGTAGTGGTCGCTGTCGTTGCGCCACTCCGTGAATACCTGGCCCGCGAAGGTGTCCCAATCGCCGTACAGCAGCGCCTTGCGCTCCTGCTCCGGCATGGAGGCCAGGCTGGTGAGGTAGTCCGGGTTGTTGGCAAGCAGTATCTTGTTGTCGAACACGGAGGACGGCACGAAGATGCGGGACTTCCAGCGCGTCTCCTCGTGGCCGTCAGGGAAGCGGACCTTGAACTGCTCCCAGATCGTTTGCATGGGCTGGGCCGCCGTGATGAAGCGCTCCTTCACCCAGCCGTGGCCCACGCCGCCGGGGTTTGCCTGCGCCCGGATGTAGCAGCGGGTCCCCGGCCCGTTGGGGCGGTTTCGGGAGAACAGGTAGCTGTACTCCTCCCAGAGAAATTGCGTCAGCTCGTCAAAGTCGATGAAGTCATAGCGCTTGCCCTGGTAGTTGGTCCGGTCCTTGGTGTACTGCATAGAGCCGAAGAAAATCTTGGCCCCGGAGGGGAAGGTCCAGACGTGCTTGCTCTCGTTAAACCTGGCCTTTTTGTAGGCCCGTCTGTAAATCTCCGTGCTGCGGTCCATCAGCTCCGTGAGCTGCGGGAAGGTCTTGCGGAGGATAAGCCCACGGTAATGCGGTATCTCCACCTGGCGCAGGGCCTCGGCCAGGGCGCAGTCCGATTTACCGCCGCCCGCTGCACCGCCGTACAGCGCCTCGTCCTCAAAGCGGGCCATAAGGGCCGCCTGGCGCGGCTGCGGGGTCCAGATGACATTAGCCATCGTTTGCGCCTCCCTCCGTCGGTGGGCCTGGGTTGTCCATCACGGGGGAGAGGAGCACCACGCCGCTGCCCTCGTCCTCGTCGCCGTCCTGGGCCTCCGGCTTGTACTTCCACGTCTCCGGCTTTCGGTTGGTCAGCCAGAACATTTGCGCCGCTGTATTGGCAGCTACATGGACTTCATCGCGGGCCTCCACAAGGGTCTCGACCTCGCGGATGCGCTTGCCCGTTTCCGGGTCATATTCTACGGTCTTGAGCTTGTAGTGCTTCACGATCTGGGCATTGTAGCCCAGGCAGCTCTTGAACAGGGCGTTTTCCACCTGCTCGTCCGGCACTTCACACGCCTGCGCGAAAGCAGCCGAAAGTGCCGCGTAGCGCTCGTCCCCCTCCTGGCCCTCGTCCAGGTATTTGCGGAAGGTAGAGTAGGCGATATGGAGGTTGGCAGCAATCTCCTTTGCCGTGGCCCCGTCTTTGGCCCATTTGATGATCTTGTCCAGGTTGGGGAGGACATGGGTCTCGTATTTACTTTTTGCCATTCGCTCCCGCCTGCCTTTCTGAAAAATTGGCTTCTCTTTCATCGTAGCAAAGGCAGCTTCTTTTTTCGCCCCGAAGGGAGGATGTTTTTTCATTCTGGTGTTCACGCGTGTGTGAGGGACCCTCTCACCCTCACCATCCCCCCATACCCCCCTTCCTCTCCCTCTCTCCCTGGAGCGTGGGAGACCATTTTCGTGGCCTCACGAAAAAGATAAGAGACCCCAGGCCATAGGCCCAGGGTCTCTCTGGTATGCTTATGCTTTGCTTTTGCTGTGCTTTTCTATCGTGTAGGTGGCCCCGTAGCGCCGCCGCCCACAATGGGAGCAGGTCACTTTGTGATCTACGCCGCCGCCCACGCGTTTGAGGTCGTAGCCCTCCTGGAGCATCGCGGCGCACCTGCCGCAAAGGTCCTTCGGTTCGGTCATCAGTCGCTCACCCCCTTGAAGCTCTCCCGGACGTGACCGCCGTTCAGCTCAAATTCCACGGTGTGGTAGTACCCCTTCGGATGGATGTACACCACGCGGCCCGTCACAGGCCGCCTCAAACTCCGCTTGTCCTCGCCGCTGTCGGTGAATGTCTCCGGCAGGCGCATCACCTTGTCGCCCAGCTTCATGCCTTGCCCTCCCATGCCGGGCAGGTGGTGTCCGGCTCCGTGAAGTCCGCGCAACGTGGGCTGTCTCCGTTGAAGCATACGCCCTGGAAGTCCTCGTACCAGGCGCAGCTCCCGCAATTCTGCTTCATGCCGTTTCCTCCCGTTCCATCGTCATGCGGGCCAGCAGGCTCTCATACATCCGCTTGTAGGTGTCCCGCTCCGTCTGGGCGATTACCAGGGCCATAGAGGCCGTGCCGTCCTCGGTGTCTCCGCGTACCGGCTCCGGCTCCTCCTCGTCCTCCTGGGGGCTTGCAAGGCCGTACTGGGCCAGACCCAGGCCAGAGAGGAGGCCGAGGTCCACCTGCTCCATCTCCCGCCGGGTGCAGCGGCCAACGAAGCGCCCCACGCGGCTCTTGTCCACGGTGTACACGTTCTCGCACAGGGCCGTGCTGATTTGTTCGGTGGAGCGGATGGTGATGTGCTCCGGCAGCTCCTTCTTGGGGGAGGCGGAGCAGTAGACCACCTGGACCACGGGGCTGTTGTCGTTCAGAGCGTCGCAGCTCACGATGATGGCGGGCCGGTCCTTCATCAGCTCGTGGCCGATGGCGTTCGGTATATCTACCCAGTAAATCTCCCCGCGCCGCATAGCGTTGGCAGGGAATGTGCCTTTCTTTGCCATAATCAAACCTCCGTGATAGTCAGATTGAAGCGTTCCCGCAGGAGCTTCTTTTTCATCTCGTACTGGGCCGTCTTGGTGGCCCGGCTCTTGACATCCTCCACCACCGGCAGCCAGATCACGGTGCCGTACTTGTCCGGCGCGGTGGGGCGCTCGTAGGCGAAGTCGGCCACATAGTGGATGGCCCGGACCCGCTCGCCGGTCTCCGTGATGTAGCTTTCCTGGAGGGTGTACTGCTGCTGGAGGCGCAGGTTGCGTATCTGCCCGGCCTTGAGCATCAGCATCAACTCGTCGTAGCGGCGGGCCTCCTTCTTGCTGTCGAAGCGGAGGTTGCCCCGGCTGTCCGGCTGGTTGTGGTACTTGGGGGCCTTGGTCTTGCCCACGATGCCCAGCTTCTCCATGACCTGGCGCTGGGCCTCCGGCCCCATGCGTTGCAGGTCTGCGGCGGTCAGTCCCATCTCTCGTGCCTCCTTCCGTTTGGTGCAGCGGCGGGCCGGGCCGAAGCCCTGCCCCCGCAGAAACATCATGGGGTGCAGCAGCTTCCCGGACAGGCCGCAGAAAACTGTGTTGTCCACGACGCGCACATACTCGCACTCGTCGCAGTATTCAATCTGGCCCTCCCGCTCCAGGGCCATCTCCAGCGGGGTCTTATCCAGCATTTGCCTGCGCCTCCTCCGCTATCAGCTTGCGCTTGCGCCGGGCGTAGGCGCTGTCGGCGGCGGACAGGCCGGGGTTCGTGAGGCGGCGCAGCCGGGCCTTTTCCCGCAGCTCCTCCCGGTGGGCCTGCTGGTACGCCTGGTGCCGTGCCCGCTCCTTCTCCGGGTCCCGGTTCCGGTCTTTCAGCTTCCGGCGCTCCTCGGCCTTGCCGTCAAACCAGCCGATGTGCTTATAGCTGGCCGCGAAGCAGCCCTCGGAGCAGAAGTATGTCGTGGCCTGCCGCTTGCCGTCCCGCTCCACCTGACGCACCCAGGGGGTGTCCGCCGTGGTCACGATCTGCTTTCCGCAGGTGCCGCAGGTGCGAAACAGGGTCAGCCGGTTGGCCGTCTGTCGGCGCACGCTCATAAGTCGGACCTCCGCTCCATCACGCCCAGGATGTACTTGCCGTCCTCGCCGCGCCGGGCGTGTATCTCGTACTTCTCCCGCATCTCCTTGACGGAGAAGAACGGGACGGCCAGCCGCCAGCCCAGGGCCGTCTCCGGGGCATCCGGGTCCATGGCCTGCTCCCCGTGCTCCAGCACCACGGCGGTGAGCACAGCGTCCACAAGGGCCTGGGTCTCCTGGTTTCCGACATCCGCCTGGGCCAGGGCCTCCCGCAGCTTCTCGTTCTCCTTGGCCGTGTCGGCCACCTTCTTGCGCCAGCGCCCCAACTCATGCTCCAGGCGCTTGATCTTATCGACGTTTCTTTCCATGTCACTCCGTCCTCTCGTAGTATTTCAGCAGGTTGGCGGCCACCGTGCAGCTTTTCCAGTCCTGGAGGTTGGCGCAGTAGCGGTCCGCGTACTCGGCCAGGGCCTCCCGGTCCGGGAAGCTCATGCAGCCGCCCTCGCAGCGGACGCACAGCCGCTCGTCCCAGTGAAAGAACGGGCACGCCCAGGTCTTGTGTGAGTAGCCAGCCATTTGTCCGCCCCCTTGCTCATTCCGTGATCTGTCGCTGTCCTGCCGTGCTGCCCGGCAGGCCGATGGGGTTCTTCCGCAGCATCGTCTCGTAGGTTTGCTCAAAGCGCTCCATCTCGAAGTATTTCTTGTCCGGCGGCATGAACGCGTCGATGCCGCCCATGGCCTCGATGACCTTCTGGGTCCTGGTGGGCATCCCCTCCAGCGCCTGCTCTTTCGTCCGGCCAGCCAGCCGGGCCAGTTGCAGCTCGCTGCGGGCCATCAGGTAGGCGTTGTTGATTTCCAACTTGACCTCGTGCAGAACGGTCTCCGCCGCCTCCCGCATCTCCGCGATGGTCGGAGGGAATTTGCAGGTCTGGCACACCCGGATGACTGCCTGCTGGGCCGCCCAGAAGTCGATGTCCCGCAGGCAGGTGGTCCAGAGCGTGATGGTCGGGGCCAGCTTTGCCTTTAGGCTGTCCTTGTCCGGGGCCTTGAACATCTCCGCGTTGGGATAGGCCATCATCAGCACCGCGAAGATTTCCGTCACTTCCGCCCTGGTCATAGGCCGCTGAACTCGTCGTGCAGGTCTCGCAGGGCGTCCATCTTCTCGCCCGTGCTGGCCTGCTGGGGTCTGCCGCTGCGGCTGGGCTGGTAGGACCTGTCGTCCTTGAGGGCGAACACGCCTGCCCAGCAGTGGTCCTCGCTCTGGTGCAGAATGGCGATCTGAGCATCCCGGTCTCCGGGGGCCAGCTTCTCCAGTTCCGTGACCAGGCGCTTTTTTGCCTGGTCCGTCATCGGCTTTTTGATCCTGTTCCGCATCGCCTCGAAGTCTTGCAGAGCGGAAAGCAGGTCAGCGTCGCCGGAGGCGAAGTCCGCAAAGATAGTTTCCTTTGTTTTCTTTTCCTCTGCTTTGCTTTGCTTTTCTTTACTCTGCTTTGCTTTTCTTTTATTTGCATCGGTTTGCTCTGCATTTGCATTACTTGTGGATGCTCCGCTGCCGTCGTCGGCCTTGCAAGGCTGATTTTTCCAGCGTTTTTGCGCCGCCTCCCGGCGGAGGTTGGAGATGTCGTCCACCTTCCCCATGCGTCGGAGAAGGGAAGCGGAGTAAAGATACTCGCCGTCGTTCACCAAAAGCGTGTTGCCGTTTTCTGCAAACTCTGTGCAGCAGTCTGTGATGATCTGCTCAAGGTGGGATGCTTCCACCTGCATTTGCATAGCAAGTGTATTCCAGATGTACTTGTTCACGGACAGCCGGTACTCTGGCTGCTCCCGGAGTATCTCCACCAGCATGAAGTACACCCCGTACCCCTCCGCCCCGTAGACGGAGCGGAGGGCCAGGATTTTGGGGTCGTTGCGGGCGTTGCAGTCGTGGGAGAAGAAATAGGCGTCTTTCTCGTTGGTCTTGGGCATACGGATGCCTCCTTATGCAAGCGCCTGCTGCCCCGTTGCATCCTCGAAGATGCCGTCGGGCAGCTCCGGCGCGGTATTGCTGCTGGGTTCGATGACCTCCCCGGTCTCCGGGTTGGCCTCCGGAAGGGCCTCTGGCGCGTTTTCGGGTGCGTCCAGGTAATTCTTGCTCCCGTCGGCACCGATGGCCGCCTCGTCGCTTGCAAGGGCTTTCTGGAGGTCAATGGACATGATGCCCCACTTGCTGATAAGCTGGCGCAGCATCGTCTTGCAGGCCATCCCGTCGAAATCCTTGTACCAGAAGGAGGAATACTTCCACTCGTCGCCCTTGGGGTAGTTGCCCGCCACGAAGTCGGCGTAGGACACGCGGCTGTACCGGGGGTCCTGGGCCTCGCGGGCCTCCAGGTGGAACGCCTGGGAGTAGCGGTCCGCGTGGGCCAGCATCTTGTCCTTGCTCCAGTACAGCACCTTGCGGAAGCCGTTGTTCAGCTCGAAGTAGGCGTAGTAGCCCACCACGGGGCGGCTCTCCCGGTCTCCGTCGTCCTCCAGGAACTCCAGGATGGGGCGGCGGGTGAAGCGGTCCCGGCCTCTGTACTCGCCCTCCACCACGGGAAACGCGTCGATGTCCAGGTATTGGCCGCTGCGCTCTGCAAGCTGGATGTAGCCCTTGTAGCCGAGCTGGAACTGGGCCACGGTGCCGCGCTTCTTGTCCTTGTAGGGGACCATGTAATACTGGCCGAGCTGCGGGGAGGGGGACAGGTTCAGGCTCTCACCCAGCAGGGCGGCGGTCAGCACCGTCCCGGCGTCGCACTCCTGGAGGGACGGGTTTACGGCCACGGCGGAGCTGATGGCAGCCACGAAGCGCCGGGCGCGGTCCGGGTCTCCCAGGGTGTCGTTCACGAGTTTCTGGTACATCGGCGTCTGGATAGCCACGCTGAACTTGGACTTGCCGCCGCTGCGGCTCTGCAAAGAATTGTTCACGGCCATGATTAAATCCTCCTATACGAAATGTTCCGTTCTTTCAGCCAGCGGGAAAGCTCCGCCGCCTGGTCCTTTGTCACCTGGCACTCAAAGCGCAGCAGGTAGATGGCCTCCTCCACGGCCTCACCACCGCCGGGTTCCCAGGTCCCGGCCTGGGCCGCATTGGCAGCGGGGTCCGGGGTCTGCTCTGCACCCCGCGTCGCCTCTGCCTTGCGCTGTTCCTCTGCCAGGTTGGCGGCCTGGGCGGTCCGCTGGGCCTCGTACTCCCGCAGGCGCTTGGCCCGCTCCTGGAGGCGGGAGCGCTCCATCAGAGCCTCGTTCAAGTCCAGGTGCTCCAGGTACTTGATCTTGACGGCCTCGGCAAACTCGCTCTCCACGGTAGCCAGGACCTCCAGATCGGACGCGGCCTTGTCCTCCGCCGCGACGATGGCCTCCCGGACCTTCTTCATGGTCACGCTGGTGTTGTACCAGGTGTCCTGCCACAGCTTCTCAAAGGGGAGCAGCGCCCGCAGCTCGCCCACGGTCTCCTCGTAGATTTCCAGGATAGCGGCCCGCTTGTCCGCCCGGCGCTTCTCCTCGTACTCCTTGAGCTGCGCGTCGATGGCGGCGATGGGCTGGTCAATAAGGCCCACCAGTTCCTTCACCTTGGCCTCGAAGTCGGTGTACGGGGCCATGCACTCGCGCTTGACCTCCTTGCGCTTGTTCTCCAGGGCCTCCCGCAGCTTGTTCAGCTTGGCGCGGTCCTCCTTGGCACCCTTGATGCCGTCCTCTGTTACCACCAGGCCGGTGTACAGCGCCAGGCTCTCCGCAAGCTGGCCTTTCAGCTCCTCAAAGTTGAAGTCTATCGTCTTGGGCAAAGTCTCCAGGCTGTTGCCCATCACAAATTCCATGCTCATGTTGTCCTCCTGTTCAGATAGGCGGGAGCTTGAGATTTGGTTTCTGCCGCTGCTCCACGCAGCGCCAGAAGGGGACCGCCTCCCGCCGGATGATGGCGATGTCGTCCTCGGCATCCGCCCGTTCGATTTTGTAGTGCCGGGTCTCTTTCCGGTCCTCGCCCTCCGCCGTGGTGTATTTGATCTGGGCCAGAAGCTCCACGAACTGCCACCCGGCGGCAAGCATCTGCTGGCACACCTGGGCGTAATACTCCGTGGGGATGCGCCCCTTCCAATGGGTCCAGCCGGTGGAGGAGAGGATTTCCGTGGTTTTGATCTCCAGGCCGCCCAGCCGCCCGGTGGCGGTTTCCTCCAGCTCCCCGTCCGGGGTGCAGGTGATGAAGGGCAGGTCCTGGTGTTTGATAATCTTGTAGGGGGTGAAGCTCACCCGGTATTCCGGGTGGTCCAGGGCGAAGAAGGAGCGCAGCAGCGGCTCCGCGTCGTTGCCGTAGCGCACATAGGGCTTGTCCCCGATGTCCTCCGGGATGACCAGCCCGCACTTTTCCTCCCAGAGCTGCACGTTGGTTTTCCAGGGGGAGAGGCCCAGGAGGGCGGCGGCGTCAGACGCCCCCAGCCCATCCTTGCGGGCCTCCAGCCATTCCGCCCGGTCCTTGCAGATGATGACCTGCGGCTGCATCACATCATCACGACGATTTTGCCGCCCTTTACCTCCTCGGCCAGCTTGTCCTCGAAGTAGGCCAGGATGTTGGCCTTGGCCGCCTGCTCCCACATCCCGCCGTCGGCCTCGAACAGGCCCACGTTGCCGTTATCGTCCAGACGCAGCAGGAACTCGCTCTCCGGCTGCTCAACTTCCAGGAAGGTGCGGAAGGGGCGCAGGGCCACGCGGGGCTTCACCGTGACCATCGCCTTGAGGCTCACGCCCTGGCGGGCCTCGACCTCCTGGCTCACGCCGTTGTCGCGGGTGGTCACGCCGCTGTCCTTGCTCATGCGGGAGAGCAGGTCCAGCAGGTAGTCAACACCCATGCCGGGGGAGAACTTGCTCCGCAGCTCAATGATGGCCTGCTCATACTCCCGGAAGCCATCACGGAAGCCAGGAACGTCGCATTTCGCGGTATAGAGGCTGTCGCGGCACATCATGTCGTCGTAGGTGGTGAACACGGAGACCGTGCGGGCATCGTCCACGCGGATGAACACGGGCAGGTTCTCGAACATATCCAGCTCGTTGCGGACCAGCTTCACGATGCTGTCCAGGCCGGAGACGGAGAGGTTGGCAGGGCGGTCAATGTGGGGCTTGATACGGACCAGGTCGTGGTCAGAGTAGGTGTCGCCGTGGATGTTGTAGGTCTTGTTGTCCTTGAGGGACACGAGGTACTGGGCAAATTCTTTCAGCATGATGAATACTCCTTTCAGATCGTGGCGTTATGCCTGGCGTTTGAACTTCAAAATTTTGGGGTGGTCCTGCTCCTCACCGTCGAGGGCTAACTGGCCGGGGACCTGGGGCACCATTTCGGCCACCATCAGTTCGCCGGTGCTGGGTGCGTTGGTGATGTAGAGGCTCGTGGTCACGGGGTCCGTCGGGGTCAGGGAGCACTTGGCCGTGCTCTGCACCGTGATGGTCCGGCGGTCCGCGCTGGGGATAAGCTCCAGGGTCACGGAGATTTTGCGCTTGGCGGTGGCCTTGGTGTTGGGGTCCAGGATGTTGTCCATCACCTTGCCCATCTCATAGTCCACGCGCTCCAGGATTGCACCCATTGACATCTCAAGGATGCTTTTCTTGTCCAACTGGTCACTCATGCGGTTTTATCCTCCTTTTTGGTGGCCCGTTTCCGGGCCGCATATTCTCCTAACAGCCGCTTGAGGGCTGCGTCATGCCAGCTTTGCCAGGACGAATACCCGCACACCTGGAGCAGATCGTCCGGCAGGCTTGCCGCGAACTCGCGGCTGATGCGGTAACACTTGCGGAAGCGCCCGGTGGGTGCGGTGGGCGGTGCGGTCTCCGTCTCGCTGGCCTCGCTGCGGCTCTCTGCTGTCGGCAGCGCCCCCAGCAGGTCCAGGTCCTCCGCGTCGTAGAGTTCCGTCCTGGACGCTCCCAGGACATCCTCCAGGGCCTTGAGCTGGTCCGGCGTCGGCAGGCATACGCCCTTCTCATACCGGCTTACCATGCCCACGTCAGCCCTGGGTTCCGTTTCTTTCAGTCTGGCGGACACCTGCGGCTGGGTCAGACCCAGCGCCATCCGCCGCTCTTGTAGTCGGTTCATGCTCTACCTCCTCTATCAGTCTGATTTGTTGGAAGAAGGGGAAGAACTGGGGCGGGCACACCGCGTTTCCGAGGCATCTAACTCTGTCCATCCAGTTGGGAAGCCCATCAACCATTCGGTCCATTCCGGGTTCAGATTTCCAGTACCCCCCCCGCCAGGTAAGCCACTTTCTGGCATAGAAGCAATGACCTGGTGGATGTCGCGTCCTTCCGCAGGTGCCGGGCCAGCCCCGCCGCGTCCATCGCCGTCGGCGTGGGCCACGATTGCAAATCGGTATCTTTGGTGCGGAGCGCCGACGCCGCGAGCTGGAACCATAAACGCCCGTGCGGTGTAGCCTTTACTTTCCAGGTCAGAAAGCACATCGTCGAGTGCCAGATTGAGGATGTTAGCAACATTCTCTCCAATGACCCAAGCAGGCCGCAGCTCGTCGATAACTCTAAGCATCTCCGGCCAGAGGTAGCGGTCATCGCTCTTGCCTCTGCGCTGTCCGGCTTTGGAGAAGGGTTGGCACGGGAAGCCGCCGGAAATAATGTCAACTGTTCGTAGTCCGGTCCGTTCACAGAAACTCTCCTTTGTCAAAGTCCGAATGTCCCGCCAGCGTGGAACGTCCGGCCAATGTTTCTCCAGGACCCTGGTGGGGTAGTCGGCCCACTCGCATTGTCCCACGGTGTGGAAGCCTGCCCACTCGGCGGCCAGGTCCAGGCCACCGATGCCGGAAAACAGGGAAAGGTGGGTCAACTCCATATCAGCTATCCCTCATACGGGCTTTCCAGGGACCAGTCCCAGGTCTGCCCGCCTTGCCATTCCGTGGTGAAGTAGTTGTGTGCGCCGTCTCCGGTGAAGTACAGGTACTCCTTCGGCAGCACCCGGCCCACGCTGCCCACGCACTCCTTCTCGGCCATCCAGCGGGCCAGCACATCCTCCACCAGGGCCAGGATGTCCGGGTCCACCGGGTTGCTGGGGTCGTAGCCGTAGAACTGGCAGGGCTGGGTCGTGATGCCCTCCACCGTGTCGGCCCAGAAGCGGTCCCCACTGTCGTAGCGGTTCAGCACGCACCAGATCGTGGCCGCCTGTTCCGTGGTGGAGCAGCCCCGCGCCTCGCCCCACACCATCTTTGCCAGGGCTACCTTGGACGCCTCCATCGGGTCGATGGCCTCCCGGTCCTCAAACTCCAGCGTGATGGGTTCCAGCGCGGGTGTCTCCGCCGGGAGCGCCGTTGCCGTCACCGGCACGGTGGCCTCTGGTGTCTCCGGCTCTTGTGGACGCCCGCTCCAGGCGAACGCAGCAGCCACGGCCAGAAGGGCCAGCGCCAGGCAGGCGGCTCTCTGCATCGCGGCCCTGCGGCGGCGCTGCTGCCGCCTCCGCCGTTCAGTCCGGGTCATAGGTGCTTCTCCTGCGGCGGTACAACTCGTCGATAAGGTCCGTGTCGCTGTAATCGGCCAGCGCCTTGCCCTCGTCCTCGGTCTCAACCGATACAAGGATAGAGGATTTCAGATACAAAGCGGGACGCGGCGCGAAGTAGGCGTAGTACACGAAGTCGTAGTACACGGTGCCGCCGACGTTGATGAAGTACGCGTAGTTGACATTCGAGTACGGGGAGCTGTTGGTTGTCCAGCCCGTTGCCAGCCAATAGGGCTTGGAGGTCAGCGGCAGGACGCTGCGGTGCTTGCGGTACTCGTCGATGGTCAGCGCCCGCGCGACAGCCAGGGGCTTGCCGTAGTCCGTCATGCCGTCCATGGTGGTCAGGTCGATGGGCCGCTCCACCACGGCGGAGAAGATGGCCGGGTGCTTGTCCCGCAGCCAGCGCTCCACGGTCTTGGAAAGCAGGCTGCCCGCGTAGTTGTTGTGGTCCTCCCGCTCGGCGTCGTCATCCTCGAACTGGCAGCACTCCGGCAGCGTGTCGGCGGCCACCGCAAAGGCGGCGTCCATGTCGTCCTCCAGCTTAACAAACTCCACGCCGTCGAGGGTGAAGCGTTCGCCCCGACGTACCTGTGCCAGGGCCAGGTCCTTCATTTTCATGTCCTTGTCCTCCTCTTTGGTTTACTGGCCGCTCTCGGCGGTCGTGGTGGTCCGCCGGTTGCCCCGGCGGCGGATTGCCTCTTGAAACGTCCTTTGAGCCAGGCGGGGGTCATACTCCGGGCGCTGGTTCTTGTCCAGCTTGCCCGTGTCGCCTCGTCGCAGCTCCTCATAGATCGTTGCGGGGTGGCATCCGATTTTGTAGGCGATGTCCAGCACGCGGGCTTCCTCCTGGTACATCTTTGCGATTTTCTTTCGGTCCTGGAAATCCAGGTACTTGCAGGCCATCACGCGCACCCCCTTTCCTGGGAAAAAATAAAGCCCGAAGGACTGTTTCATCCTTCGGGTTTTACGATAGCATTTGCGATACTACATTATTATAATTATAAATATTGCAAAGGGGGGCGGTTTTTGATATAATATATTAGTTTTAAAAATGGGGTAATTTGCGAATAAACGAGGATCTGTATATGAGCGTTAATTCACTGAACGATATATGGCAGGCTGTGCTGGGCGTGCTGGGTCAGAACCTGACGGACACGGCCATTTCCACCTGGTTTGAGGATTGCGAGCCGGTCGAGATCGACGGCAGCACGCTTGTTTTAAAGACAAGCTCGGATTTTAAGCGCGATATTATAGTCAAGCGCTTTGCCGAGACGATAAAAAACGCGATGAGCGACATTTTTTCGACCGAGTTCACTGTCAAGGTGCTCACCGAGGACGAGCTTGGCGACTATGAAGAGCGCAAGGCCGACAACGATCCCCTGCCCGAGATGGCGGGCTACACCTTCGATCGCTTCATCGTCGGAAACTCCAACAAGTTTGCGCACAATGCCGCCGTTGCCGTCGCGCACAAGCCCGGCAGCGCGTACAATCCGCTGTTTATCTACGGCAACTCCGGCCTCGGCAAGACGCATCTGCTGCTTGCGATAGGCCAGTATATCCGCGAGAACAATCCCGGCGCGAAGATCGCCTACATAAAGGGCGATGAGTTCACAAACCAGCTGCTCAAATCCATCAAAGAGGGCACGGGCGAGGAATTTCGCATGAAATACCGCAACGTTGACCTCTTCCTCGTTGACGATATCCAGTTCATCGCCGGCAAGCAGGCCACGCAGGAGGAATTTTTCCACACCTTCAACAACATTTACGAGGCCGGTCACCAGATAGTAATTACCTCCGACCGTCCGCCGATCGAGATGAGCCTGCTCGACGATCGTCTTATGAGCCGCTTCCAGGGCGGACTGATGGCGGATATCCAGCCGCCGGACATTGAAACGCGCATGGTCATAACCCGAGCCAAGGCAGCGCAGCTCGGCCTCGTTTTGGAGGACGATGCGGTCGCGTATATCGCCGAGACGATAACCTCGAACGTGCGCCAGATCGAGGGCGTCATAAAGCGCCTTACCGCGTACAGGGAAATTCTCGACAGCACGATCGACACCGCCGCCGTCAAGCGCGCTATAAAGGACGTTGTGCGCATCGGAACGTTCATCCCATCGCCGCAGCTCATCATCCGCGAGAGCGCGCGCTATTTCCAGCTCTCCGAGGAGGATCTGCGCGGCCAGAACCGCAGCAAGGCTACGGCCACCGCGCGTCAGATATCCATGTATCTTATCCGCACGCTAACCAATCTTCCGCTCAAGGAGATCGGCGCAGAGTACGGCGACAGGAACCATTCGACCGTGCTCTCCTCCATCCGCAAGGTCGAGGAGATGATAAAGGAAGACCCCATGTATTCCGCCGCCGTCCGCGATATAACCTCGAACATCAATTCGCAGTGATTTTAGAGGCGAATTAAGGCTGATACGGATACGGTGATTGCAGTTGCCCGGTTCGGAACAATGGAGGAAACCGTGACGTTTCGCGCTACGTTGGTGCGGTGTTAAAGTTTGCGTCGCACCCAATTGTCTTCCCCTTGCGGAGCTTGAGGGGAAGATGCCGCTTGCGGCAGATGAGGTGTTATTATATCCGCGCCGTAGGCGCTACTTTGTTGCAATATGTATCGGTTTTGCCGGCACCAAAATCCATAGCTGTAGGGAACGGAGCAAAACTCAGCAACGCACTACCGGGTTGCGTAGCAGCTACGGTTTTTACCAATGTCTCGATACCGGGCGACCGCAAAACTCAGCATCGCACTTGCGTTACGCGAGGCAACCACGGTTTTCTCCGCAGCCTCGATACCGGGCTACCGCAATAAGCGTATCCGTGACTGCCTCAATGCGCCTCTAAAAAACCAACAAGGGAATGTTGATTGTTTGTTTTTTTGTGTTGAAAACTTGGGGTCAAAATTTTGTGTGTTGAAAGTCTCAAATTTACGAACATTTTTTTCAACACGAAAAATCAAGGCGTATCAAGCGAGTTTTCGACTTTTCCACAATAATTTCAACTACTGCTAATACTACTGAACTTAAAAAGATTTATTTATATATCATTCTATTTTTTTCGTTTTTAACGGGAGGAACGTTATGAAATTTTCATGTGAAAAGCACATTCTTCAGGCAGCCGTTGCAGTGTGTGCGAGAGCGGCAGCTGCGAAAAGCCCGATCCCGACGCTCGAGGGCGTTCTGCTCGAAGCCGGCGAGCGGCTGAGAGTAACGGGATACGACCTGAAAAAAGGCATATATACGACCGTCGAGGCCGACGTTTCCGAGCCCGGCAGCATAGTCCTCGACGCGAAGCTATTCGGCGAGATGGTGCGCCGCATGCCCGACGGCATGGTGACGATATCCTCCGACGAGGATAACAAGACCACCGTCAAGTGCGGCAAGACCGAGTTCTCGTTCATGGGCATGGACAGCGGCGAGTACCCCGAGCTGCCCAGCGTTGACGGAATAAGAAGCTACAAAATAAATCAGGGCGTGCTCAAGAGCATGATAAACCAGACGATGTTCGCGATCAGCGATAACGACAGCCGCCCGGTGTACACAGGCTCGCTGTTCGAGGTCGAGGCCGGAACGCTGGCCATGGTCTCGGTCGACGGCTACCGCCTCGCGATCCGCCGCGAGCACATCGAAGGCCCCGAGGAGCACAACGAGTTTATCGTGCCCGGCACGGCGCTTTCGGATATCGAGCGCATCAGCGCAAGCGACTCGGAGGAGGATACGAATATCTTCGTCGGCGCAAACCACGTCTCGTTCACCGTCGGCAGCACCGTAGTCATCAGCCGCCGGCTCGAGGGCGACTTCCTCAACTACCGCAAGGCGATGCCCGACACCTTCAAGATCCATATCAAGGTCGGCAGAGGCGAGCTTTTGAAGGTCGTTGACCGCGTAGCGCTGATCATCGACGAAAAGACCAAAAACCCCGTGCGCATGACCTTTAACGATAATTTCATCGACTGCCTGTGCAACACACCCATCGGCAAGGCCGAGGACGTGTGCTTTGCCGAGGGCAACGGCGAGGGTCTGGAGATCGGCTTCAACGGCAAGTATCTCATGGACGCTTTGAAGGCCGCCCCGGCCGACGAGCTGGATCTGTGCCTGAACAGCAATACCTCGCCCTGCATCATGGTCCCCTGCGACGGCAGCGATAAGTTCAAATACATGATCCTCCCGATAAGGCTGAGAAGTTAAAAATTCATGCAAGCATGAATTTTTAACTTCAATGAATAGTGAATAATGAATAATTAATGTGGCGGCTAACGCCGCAGATATAATAACACCTCATCTGCCGCAAGCGGCATCTTCCCCTCAAGGGGAATACAATAACGAAGCCTCTGCTGCGTACCGTTGTATTAACTGCGTCGGTAGATGCAGCAAACGGAACGGATAAATCCGTTCCCTACAGGCGACCGTTGGCCGCAGCGGAGAGCTGATAGTTAATAGGTTTTAATTCAACCCCTCGGCAGCAAAGCTGCCTGCTCCCCTTGACAGGTGAGCCAATGAGGTGCGGCGCGAAATTCAGCAACGCACCTGCGCTACGCGAAACGTTACAGTTTTCGCCATTGTCCCGAACCGGGCTACCGCAATAAATGTATCCGTAGGTGCGCCAAATCGCCTCTAAAAAATCGCCTCTAAAAAATCGCCTCTAAAAAAACTCTTGACATGGCGAGGATTTTTTGATATTCTATTTAAGCGCTCCAAAGACAGCAGGTGACTTATGGTGTAAATCCTGCCGAGGATGGCATCATATTTTTGATTGCTTACAACCTTCGTGTCTTTGTGCACGGAGGTTTTCTTTATGAGCGTGAACATCAGTGTGGAGGTGAAAAACACACATGCCTAACGCAAAAGTTCTCAGCGAGAAGCAGGCGATAGTAGAAGCACTCGTCGAGCGCATCAACGCAGCAAGCGCAGGTATTCTGGTTGATTACCAGGGTATCACCGTGGCCGAAGATACGGCTCTGCGTACCGAGATGCGCAAGGAGGGCGTTGACTACACCGTCGTCAAGAACACCCTTACCAGGATCGCTATCGACAAGGTCGGAATGAACGAACTTGATCCCGTCCTCAACGGCAGCACATCCATGGCAACCAGCACCGAGGACCCCATCGCTCCGTTCCGTATCATCAGCGATTACTCCAAGAAGCTCGGCGATAAGTTCAATATCAAAGCAGCTTTCATGGAGGGCAAGATCCTCAGCGAGCAGGAGATAGCAGAGCTGTCCACGCTCACCAGCAAGAACGACCTGTACTCGAAGCTGGCAGGCTCCCTGAATGCGATCATGGGCGGCCTTGCAGTTGCTCTGAGCGAAGTCGTCGAGCAGAAGGGCGGCGCAGCCGCTCCGGCAGAAGCAGCAGAATGATCGGCTGCATCAAACATTAAAATTTGGAGGAAATTATAATGGCAAGCGAAAAAATCACCGCCATGATCGACGAGATCAAGGCTCTTTCCGTTCTCGAGCTCAAGGAGCTCGTTGATGAGATCTGCGAGACCTTCGGCGTTTCCGCAGTAGCAGCAGCAGCTCCCGCAGCAGGCGGCGCAGCAGAGGCTGTCGCAGAGAAGACCGAGTTCGACGTTGTTATGACCAGCTTCGGCGCAGAGAAGATCAAGGTCATCAAGGAGATCCGCGGCATCACCGGTCTTGGCCTGGCAGAGGCAAAGGCAATGGTCGAGAAGGTTCCCGTTGCTGTCAAGGAAGGCATTTCCAAGGAAGACGCAGAGGCTCTCAAGGCTCAGCTCGAAGCAGTCGGCGCAGCAGTCGAGATCAAGTAAGAAATTACTTAAACAATCAAAAAACTCCGTTCGGATGAACGGAGTTTTTGCTTTTTAGAGGCGTATTTGGTCTGATACCGATACGGTTCTTGCGTCAGCACGACCGGATGGTGCGGAGGAAACCGTGGATGCCTCGCAACCCGGTAGTGCGGCGCAAAACGCAGCTCCGCACTAATGTTACGCGGCAGTTTCCCGGTTTTGTCGGTAACTTCGACACCGGGCTACCGCAATAAATGTATCCGCAGGTGCGTCAATGCGCCACTAAAAAATTATTCGATGAGAAGGGTGTCCATGATTGCGAGCATTTCGGGGTTTGAGCGGATCTTTACGCGCTCGTCCTCGTTATCGTCGCCCATGAGCACGACCGTCGTCAGCACATAGTCGGACGTCGAGTCAGCGGCCGGGAACGCCATGCAGTAGCTGCCGCCGTTTGTGAAGCAGATGCCTTCGGCGTTTTTGAAGCTGACCTTGCCGAAGTTCTTGTAGTTTTCGGCAACGGATCTCTCGAGCGCCGCGAAGTCCTCTCCGTGATAGTATGGCGCGTATTCGATCTGGATGGAGAAGTCGTCGGTGTTTATGATCGCAACGTGCGAGTCACCCGAGTCGGTGATGTAGCCCTCGGACACGACGCCGAACGCGTGCTTATCGGCATCGTATGTGACCGTGACGGTGATCTCCTTTGCGTCCTTATAGCCGCTTGCGAAGCTGTAAACTCCGGTTTTGGGGTTCTTGAAGGAAAACTCCGCATTGTTTTTGCCGCCGGACTTAGGAGCGGCTTTCGCCGCAGGCTTTGCCGCTGCCGGCTTCTTCTCCGCGTCGGACTTGCCCTTGAGCACAAGCGCTGCGCCTGCCGCCGCCGCTGCCGCGATGGGTGCTATGAACAGCCATTTTTTCATGGTTTCAACCTCCGTTTATTTTCATTTTCTGGCTTGCTATGATTTTAACCCATACAGGCATGCATAGTCAAGCGCATTGACGCGAACCTTAAGTTTTGCTACAATATTTCAGTGGCGAATTGACGCTGCTACGGATACGGTGATTGCCGGTGCCCGGTTCGGGGCATTGGCAGAACCCATAACGTTTCGCGTAACGCAAGTGCAGCAAATGGTTTTGTCAGCACTCACCGGTCGGGCTGACGCAACGAACGTATTGGCATCAGCGTAAAGGCGCTACTAAAATGCCTTCCCCTGCGCAGCTTGAGGGGAAGACATTTGGGTGCAGACAAAGTTTTGCACTAATATAGCACAATCTAATGTATGGCGAAACGTTACGGTTTCCTCCAATGTTCCGAACCGGGCACTAATATAAATGTATAGGAGCGGCGCTAAAGCGCCACTGAAAAAATGGAGTTGTGGAAAGACGGGCCGCAGTTTGAGCAGTCGGAGCATTTCCGACTGGGCACGGACTCCGTGCTGCTGGCCGATTTTGTGAATATAGGCGCACGGCGCAGGGGCATCGACCTCGGCTGCGGCTCTGGCATACTGCCGCTGCTGCTTCTGACAAGGAGCACGGCGCTGCACATGACGGGGCTTGAGCTGAACCCCGAGGCCGCGCGCGTTGCGCGCGAGAACATTGCCGTGAACGCGCTGGACGATCGCTGCAATATCGTCGTCGGTGATATCCGCCGCTGCCGGAACGAGTTCAAGACCGGGCAGTTTGACCTCATCGTGTCAAATCCGCCGTACTTTGCCGCCGGAAGCGGCAAGCTCAGCCCGAACGCGGACAAGGCCGCGGCGCGCGGCGAGGTGCTGTGCACGCTGGAGGATGTCTGCCGCGCGGCAGCGTTCCTGTGCCGAACGGGCGGCGCGTTCTGCCTTGTGCATCGCGCCGAGCGCCTTGCGGATGTGATATGCCTGCTGCGCGAGAACGGCTTTGAGGCAAAGCGGCTGCGCACGGTCGCACACAAGCCCTGCAAGGAGCCATCGCTCGTGCTCATCGAGGCGCGTCGCGGCGCAGGCTCGGGACTTAAAATAATGCCGCCGCTGCATATCTGCGGCGACGACGGGCGCGAGAGCGCCGAGATAAAACGCATCTATCACAGGGAGGACTGACATGAGCGGTAAATTATTCTTGGTTGGAACGCCGATCGGCAACCTCGGCGACCTTTCGCCGCGCGGCGAACAGGCGCTGCGCGACGCCGACTTCATCGCCGCAGAGGACACGCGCGTTACGATGAAGCTGCTCAACCACTTCGACATACGCAAGCCGCTCGTGAGCTATTTCGAGCACAACAAATATGCGTCCGGCGCAAAAATTCTCGAGCGCATCATCGCCGGAGAAAACTGCGCGCTCGTGACCGACGCCGGCATGCCGGCCATATCCGACCCCGGCGAGGAGCTTGTGCGCATGTGCGCCGAGAGCGGAGTTGAGGTGCTTGTCGTGCCCGGCCCGGCCGCCCTGGTATCGGCCGTTGCGCTGTCCGCGCTGCCGTCGGGCAGGTTCTGCTTTGAGGGATTTCTGTCCACCGCGAACAAAAGCCGCCGCGAGCACCTTGAAAGTCTGCGCGGCGAGAAGCGCACCATGATTTTTTACGAAGCGCCGCACAAGCTAATGCGCACGCTCGAGGACATGAAAGCCACCTTCGGCGCGGATCGCCGCATCGCGCTGTGCCGCGAGCTGACAAAGCTCCATGAGCAGACGATACGCACGACGCTCGGCGAGGCGGTCGAGTATTTTTCCGCAACGCCGCCCAAGGGCGAGTTCGTGCTGGTCATCGACGGAGCGCCGGATTCCGAGCCGGAATTTACGCTCGCCGACGCGCTCACCCTCGTCGAGCACTATCGCTCCGAAGGCCTGTCGCGCAAGGCCGCCTGCAAAAAGGCTTCCGCCGAGACCGGCCTGTCCTCCAAAACCCTCTACGACAGCTCTTTGGAGGAGCATTGACGCAGTCACCAATGCGCCTCTAAAAAATCGCTACTAAAAAGTTGACAAAGGGAAAGGCAGAGCGTATAATCGAGGCTGTTTTTTCGGGCGAGGGGGAATTTTCATGCATGCCAAGCGCATACGCGGCCAGATGTCCGAATCCATGCTCACGGCCGTGTTTATAATCCTGTCCGGCGGTTTGCAGGATTCTTACACCTACCTTTGCCGCGGCAAGGTATTTGCAAACGCGCAGACGGGCAACATCGTGCTGCTCAGCGCATATCTCTTCGACGGAGAGTGGTCGCACTGCACTCGATATCTTGTTCCTGTGCTGGCCTTTATGCTCGGTATTTTCGTTGCCGAGTGCGTCCACCGGCATTATAAATACATGGAGCGTGTACACTGGCGGCAGCTCATAATTTTGTCCGAGATAGTCCTGCTTTTCGCCGTCGGCTTTCTGCCGCAGACGATTAATACTTTCGCCAACGCCGTCGTTTCCTTTGTGTGCGCCATGCAGGTGCAGACCTTCCGAAAGGTGCGCGGCCACGCCTACGCAAGCACCATGTGCATCGGCAACATGCGCAGCGGCACCGAGGCACTTTGCGCATATTTCCACACGCGCGATATCGCGATCCTGCACAAGGCGCTGACGTATTTCGGCGTGATCGTCCTGTTTGCGCTCGGCGCCGGGCTTGGCGCGCTGCTGACAAACGTTTTTGCCGTCCGCGCGATCTGGTTTTCCTGCGCTCTGCTGACAATAAGCTTTTTCATGATGTTTATTAAAGAGACAGAGGAAAAGTTATAAGCATAAAAAACGGTACGGATAATTCCGTACCGTTTTTTAGAGCATAGTGATGCAGCTGCGGATACGATTGGCGTAGTTATGCATCCGGTTGAAGTTACGAAACTCCATGCTTTTTTTATTCACTTCTGCTGCGTTCTGAGCGCAGGCGGCGATAGAAGGTGGCCTCGCTCATTCCGCAGCGCGCGATAAGCTCGCCAAAGGGCAGCGCGCCGATCTCCCATCTGTAAACAAGCTTTGAGAAATCATCCGGCAGCGGCTTTTCGGGCCTTCCGAAGCGCACGCCGCGCTCCATTGCCGCCGCTATGCCCTCTGCCTGCCGCTTTTTGATGTTCTCGCGCTCGGACTGCGCGACGAAGGACAGAATTTGCAGCACGAGGTCGGCGATGAACGTGCCCATGAGGTCCTTGCCCTGCCGCGTGTCCAGAAGCGGCATGTCGATAACGACGATGTCAATGCCTATCTCCTTCGTGAGATAACGCCACTGCTGCTGGATCTCCTCATAGTTTCGGCCGAGACGGTCGATGCTGAGCACATACAGCAGATCACCCTCGCGCAAGCGGCGTGCGAGCTGTTTGTACTGCGGACGAAGGAAGTCCTTGCCCGACTGCTTGTCAACGAAAATGTTCCGCTCCGGGACGTTTCTTGCGCGAAGCGCGAGCAACTGCCGCTCCTCGTTCTGGTCGGTGCTCGACACGCGCGCGTAACCGTAAATATCCATAATATCTCCCATGTGCAAACAGCAGGTGCAGAAAAGTCCGCACCTGCTGTTTTTGTTTTATTCCTCATTATCGCCGTCGCCGGTTTTATCGTCAATGGTCTTTTTTCCGCGCGCGATGAGCTTTTTGAGGAGATCCGGGACGGGAGCACCCATTGCGGCGGCGTTTTCCACGATGCTGCCAAGCTCCGTGAAGAAATACCACGCCGCGACTATGGGCGTTATCAGGCAGCTTTGGCCGATCATCGGCAGCTCAAAGCCGAAGTTATCGCCCACGAGCCTGAGCACAAGATCGCACATTGCGGCAACCAGCACGCCGAAGATGCTGCCCAGCTTGTGCCACAGGCCGCGCCGTGCGGCCGCGCTGCTCCAGGTTTTGTTATACAGTGCCGCGAACGTGCCGGTAAGATAGTCCAGCGCCATCGCGATAAGCCACAATACCACCATCCAGCCGACCCAGCCGAACAGCGCGGTTCCGAATGCGATAAGCGCTGCCGCCGCGGCCTTTATCTCGGCGGCTTTATCCGGTGTGTCCATTTTCCTACGCCTCCCTTTCAAAATAGCGGCGCATGATCTCCATCGTGCGGAGCATATCTTCCGTTATATCAAGCTTGCCGCCATCCTTGCCGTGCAGGGCGCCGGCGTCAACAAAGCGCTGCGCCATCTCGCGGTAGCCGGCCGGTATATCCTCAAGCCTTTCCCATCTTGTCATGTCGTTTTCGCTTCCTTTCTCAATATAATTTCGCCCGGCGGCACGGCATATGCCGCGGCATATCGCCTCGCCGATATCGTCCGTGTGCTCGACTATCCAGCGCGCGGTGTCGGGCGAGTCGTGGAACTCGCACTCGCAGTAGATGCATGTGCCGGTCGTGTTGCGGATCTCGTAAAACTGCTTCTCGCGTATGCCGTAGACCGAGCGATAGGGCGTGATCGCGTCGATCTCGTCAAAAACCGGCTGCGCGTATTTCATGCGCTCGGGACTTTTTGACGCGACGAACACGACGCAGCCGCGGCCGCGGCCGGCGTTTGTGTGGATGCAGACGTGAACGTCCGCGCCCCAGGCGTTGGACTCGCGCACGCGCTCGTACATGGCGTTCGAGCCGTCGGCGAAGTTTGTTTTTACCTCAAAGCCGTTTCGCTCGAGCGCCGTCTTGCACGCGGCGGCGATCTTCCGGCACTGAAGAGCCTCGTTCGTGCCGCCGTAAGCATAAGGATTGCTCAGCTGATCCGAGGGTGAGAGATATATTTTCAAATTGATCATTCCTTTCGGCAATTTATTCTATGCTGATGCCTCAGCTCCCTCTACCCATAGGCTGTTTTCGAGCCCGGCTTGTACGTTTGCGTGCAAGTAAACCGTTAAGGATGAAAGATATTTACACTTTATTCATGATTATATTGACAAATTTACTAAAACGGCGTATTATTTATATACTGCTTTAAATTAAAAAAGCAAGAGAAAGAATTAATGGAGAGAAAGTAATGGAAAACAAAATGGAAAAAAGGTACGGACTGCCTACCGCGATTTCCATGGTCATCGGAATCGTTATCGGTTCCGGTGTCTTTATCAAAGGCGGCAAGGTCCTGTCGCTCACCGGCGGCAACCTTTTGCAGGGCATTGCGGTCGTCGGCATAGTTGGCTTGATATGCATCATCTGCTCGCTGGTTTTTGCAACGCTTGGCAGCAAGTATGAGAAAGTCAACGGCGTCGTTGACTACGCCGAGCTTGCGCTCGGCTCCAAGTACGCTTACTATGTAGGTTGGTTCATGACAACGATCTACACTCCGGCGCTTGCGTCGATGCTGGCGTTTTTCTCGGCAATGATGTTCTTGCAGCTGTTCGGCATATCGTCGATCGACTTTGCAAACGGCCAGGTAAACGCCGTTGCGATCGGTGTCGGCGCGGGATTTTTGATGATAGGCTACGGCATCAACGCGCTCAGCCCGAAGATCGCCGGCAAGCTCCAGGTCGGAATGACGGTCATCAAGCTCATCCCGCTAATTCTCATGGGTGTTGCCGGAACCATCGCCGGGCTTGTCAACGGCACGACGCTCGAGGTGCTCGACTATGTAAATTCCGCCGACTATGTCGCCGTTGACGGCACGGGATTTTTCAAGGCGATCGTCGGATTTGCCTTCGCCTACGAGGGATGGATACTCGCAACGAGCATCAACGCCGAGCTTAAGGATTCAAAGAAGAACCTGCCTCGCGCACTGGTCATCGGCGCGCTGGTGACGATCGTTCTCTACGCTCTGTATATCTGGGCGATGAGCATCGTGGGCGATGTCAACACCATCATTTCCACCTGGCCGTTCGGCGAGAGCCTGCCGCGCCTTGCGTTCTCGAAGCTGTTCGGCAACGTCATCGGCACTATCGTGTATGTGTTCATCACCATCTCCTGCCTCGGCACGATGAACGGCCTGATCATGGCCTCCTGCCGCAGCATGTACTCAGTTTCCGCGCGCGGCATGGGTCCGCAGCCGAGCTTCTTCGGCCACATCGACGATCAGAATAACTTCGCCATCAAGTCCTCCATCGTCGGCATGATGCTCGCAGGCTTCTGGTATGCCTGGACGGTCATGATGTGGATGGGCGGCCCCGGCCTGTTCGGCGCGGTGCACTCAAGCGAGTGGTTCGCCTGGGAGCCGGACGAGATCGGCATCATCTGTCTGTATCTGATGTATATCCCCATGATGATCGGACTCATGGTCAAGGCAAAGGAGCTTGGCCCCGTCAAGCGCTTTGTTCTGCCCATTCTGGGCGTTGCCTGCTGCCTGTTCTTCTGCTACGCGATCTGGACGGGCTACGGCTGGAAGCAGTGCGTCGGCTTCCTGATCTTCTTCGCGGTCGTAATGTTCATCGGCTATCTGTTTGAAAGATACCGCGTAAAGAACGCGCAGACGGCAAAGAAATAAGCTCAAAACAAAAAATCGCCCCTGCGTCACATCGGCGCAGGGGCGTATTGCGTGAATGAAAAAAACAAGGTATAATATATATAAGTAATTATCAGGTCCCGGAGGAAAACATGAGATATCCCTGTCTGGTGGTCGATCATGATGACACCGTTGTCAACAGCACCGCCACGGTCCACTACCCCTGCTTTGTCGAGTACACAGGTGTCTATCATCCCGAGGTGCATTACACACTTGAGGAGTATATAAAATACAACTTTGACCCCGGCGTTGTCGCGTTTTTCTGCGATATCATCGGCATGAGCCGCGCCGAGACCGAGCGCGAGCAGATATATTGGAACGACTATGTCCAGCACCACGTTCCGCAGGCCTACGACGGCATGCGCGAGCTGCTTTGGCGGCATAAGGAGCAGGGCGGCGTGCTGTGCGTCGTATCGCATTCCTACACTCAGAACATTCTGCGCGATTACCGCGAAAACGGCCTGCCCGAGCCTGACCTGGTGTTCGGCTGGGAAAGTCCGGCGAGCGAGCGTAAGCCCAGCCCCTATCCGCTTGAGCAGATAATGAAGAGCTTCGGCTTTTCACGCTCAGAGCTTTTGATGCTCGATGACCTCAAGCCCGGCTACGATATGGCCAAAAGCTGCGGCGTGGATTTCGCCGCCGCCGGCTGGTCGAATGACATCCCGGAGATCGAGAGCTTCATGCGCTCAAATTGCGATAAATACTTCAAAACGGTTGCCGGATTTTCCGACTTCCTTGAGGAGATTTGACAATGAAAATGGGTAAACAGATCTACCGCGTCGTGCTCACCGGAGGCCCCGCCTCGGGCAAGACGACGCTTATAAGCCGCATCCTCAAGGAATTCAAGCAGGATGACGGCTGGCGCGTTATAACCATTCCCGAAACGGCGACCGAGCTTATATCGGGCTTCGGAATAAACCCATTCGGTGTTTGCATGTCGATGCTGAAGTTTCAGGACTTTGTCATTGCCGACCAGATCCACAAGGAAAAGCTTGCCCTCCAAGCGGCAGAAGTCGTGCCGGAGGAAAAGGTGCTCATCGTTTACGACCGCGCGCTTTTGGACGACAAGGCATACATCACCGACGAGGAGTTTGCCGAAACGCTTTATCGCGTCGGCGGCAAGACCGAGGCCGAGGTGCTCGCAGGCTACGACGCGGTGCTGTATCTCGTCACCTGTGCCAAGGGCGCGGAGTTTGCGTACAACCTCGGCAACACCGCGCGCAGCGAGTCGATAGAGTACGCGCGCGAGATCGACGATCGAACGCTGAATGCCTGGAGCGCGTATCAGAACCTGCGCATTATTGATAATTCGGTCAATTTCGAGGATAAGATCAACCGTGCGATACGCGAGATCTATCGCGTCATCGGCGAACCCGAGCCTATGGTCAAAAAGCGCAAGTACCTCATTGCCATGCCGGATATCGAGCTGCTGAAGTCGCGCTACCGCGCCGTCGGCATCGACATGGTGCAGACATACCTCGCAATGACGAACCCGGCCATAGAACGCCGCGTCCGGCGGCAGAAAAACGGCGAAGAGGAGCTGTATTTCTACACCGAGAAGCATTTTCGCCCCGACGGCACGAAGTGGGACACCGAAAGGCCGATCACCGAAAAAGAATACGGCCGCTATATGCTCGAGGCTGACCCAACGCTCAGCAGCGTGAGCAAGGTGAAGTACCGCTTTGTGTATGACAGCTGCCGGTTTGAGATCGACGTTTACCCGTTCTCGGCCGAGCGCGCAGTGCTGTTTTGTTATTCCGAAAAGCCGGAGTGCAGCGCTCCGCCGGAGCTTGAGATCATCAGCGACGTGACCGGCAAAGCCGAATATAAGAATAAGCAGCTTGCAAAATCACAAACTCTGTGAAGGGCTGAGAAAAGCGCTCTGCTTGTCCGGCGTGAACAGCAGAGCGCTTTAATTAGTTATAGGCTTATTAGTAAGGCATCGGGAAGAAGTCTCTGATTGCTGCGAGAACCTCCTTGCCAGTTGTGCTTGCGCCGGCAGCATCAGCGATCTTGTATATCATATCAAAAATATAGTACATTTGTTTAACTCCATAAAATTATAATTAAAGACCGTTCTTATGGAGAATGTCACCGATTTTGTCAAACCACTCCATCTCGGGAGCGTCTCCGGTTTTGTCGAGTATCCATGCTACGAAATCTGCAATACCACTAAGCATAATAATAGTGCTCCTTCCTTATAAAAATGTTTTCCGTTGGCCGATACATGTTTGGAAATAGTCATGTATTTTCGTGTTGCGGCTCGGCCGTTTGCCGCCTCAATTATAAGGACGGAAAAATTTCGACGACATTCCGCAAAATTCGACTGTTAACAGCTTATTAAAAACTTTCAATAAATACTTGCGTGCAATCTCAACATGCGGTATAATAATTCCCACTGAACATCCGGGTGTAGCGCAGTTGGTAGCGCGCCTGCTTTGGGAGTGCCGTGGTTGTATCCGGGATAGGGTGAGGCGAAACGCCGCAAAGCCTTGCGACACCTGCGTTTGCTGGATTTCCCCCGATTGCAGAAAACGGCACAAAAGCGGCTTTGACCACAGGAATGACCACAGACAGAAAAATCTTTATTTTTACCCCTCGCCGTGGTATCATGGCAGAAAAGTGAATATCCGGGTGTGGCTCAACTGGTAGGGCGCGACATTTGGGATGTCGAGGTTGGGTGTTCAAGTCACCTCACTCGGACCAAAACCCCTCTGAAATCGTTGATTTCAGAGGGGTTTTTCTTATTCTTTGTCTATTGCGGCGCAAAATTTGATAGGAATTATAAAACTTACGGTTGATCTCCTATATATTTCAAGCTTCTTAAAAGGGCAGTTAATTACTTTTGCCTATATATTTTGCAGAGCTATGTTGAAAACCTTGCAAAAAGAGCGTATAATATACTAACGGCAAGTCTTAAATGTCTTGTCTATGAGATTGCCGTGTGACTTCACACGGCTTTATTATGTTGTAGGCAACATATATTTATATAAAAAGTGGACGGCGAAGGGAGGCATAGCTTCATGTCGAAGCAGAGCAAAATGACTGGTGCAGATTATCTTCTCCTATTGCTATATTTAGATAATTGTAGCGCAATTAATGGCGCAATCAGAATTACAAAAATGATGTTTTTATTTAATATGGAAATTGCTCCTGTCCTTAAAAAGAAAGGGGTTTCCATTTGCGATGAAGATCTTCCTAAGTTTTCGGCATACAATTACGGTCCATTTTCCAAGGATGTTTATGAGCAGGTAGAACTATTTCAAAGCATAGGATTTATCAAAGTCAAAAATCTATATGCAACTGAAGAAATGTCTGAAGTTGATGATTGGGAAGAAAGTGCATTTGAAACTGAATTTTCTGAAGGTTCGTGTCAGTATTCAAGTAATCAGGACGGAAAGTTTATGCAATATAAGCTTTTGAATCTCGGAAAGAAGTATGTTGAGAGTGAAATAATACCGCAACTAACAAATGATCAGTTAGCTGTTTTAACGACCTACAAGCAAAGGATAGTTCATACATCTCCAAAAATGATTTTAAGGTATGTGTACACTAAATACCCTGAGATGACAGAAAACTCTCTTATTAAAGATGAGGTATTGGGGAAATGAGTATATATACTTTTTCAGAAGCTGAATTGAGATCTCACTTTATAAAAAATATAGGTAATAGAGATGATATCGACGTCTATATAGAAGTACCTGTTTTTTGTCGTTCTGTTGATTTAGTAATACAAGAAAAACAAAATGCGGAAATTTTTGCGATAGAATTTAAATTGCATGATTGGAAGCGAGCAATACAACAGGCTCAAAGCGTAGGACTTTGCTTTGATTATCTATATATTTGTTTACCCAAGCCAAAGACAAATTCTTCAGCAAGCAAAATTAGTGATACATGTATATCGAATGGCGTGGGACTTATTTTCTATGATACAGAACTCAATGAATTCTTCATAGAAGTCGAAGCTTCAAAGACTGCTGATGTTTGGGAAAAAGAACGTTGCCGTATTGTCAACTATTTGGAGGCTAAGAGAGATGAAGCAACAACATCTAAAAATTCTTAGATATAATATGGGCACTGATAAAAAAGCTTTCGTACAGTTCAAAGATTTCTTTGACGCGGCAATTTTTAACGCAACAATAGTTGCCTATAGCGGCGCCTCAGTCGCCGATTTGATTTCAATGCATAGCCGGAGATATATTATTGATCCGCAGACTCATATTTTCCAACAAGAGTTGTCTGCGTATACTACCGAAAATAAAAAAACTCACATTCCGGCAATAAAAAAATCGGTAACAAAATATTTAGAAAAAATGCCTGCTGCTCTCGCTGACAAGATTCTTAAATTACACCAAAAGCCCGAGCCTGAACTCATTGCCCAAAACCTTGATGCATTAGTAGAGTGCGTGTATGCTTTTCAAACAGAATTTGTAAACACATTTATTGTGCAAAAAGAGTATGATAAGTATTTGAAATTCGCTAATATGGGCCCTCGTCCCAAACTTGTCATTGCTCCATATTTTATGATAAAATCCGAAGATTCTTATTCAGAAAAGCAAATGTGGTTACATTATAACAGAGTCTGCTTAGAGAAGACAATTGACCTCAACGAGCAACAAAAAGAGGAAGAAATTGCTGCTCAATTAGTCCTTGAAAAGGATGTGCTTTCTGAAGAATTTATTGAAATGGTCGCGTCCACATATGATCTTGCAGGCTACGAATATATCTTTATTTGGCTTGATGATTTCAATGCCTTTGAAGCTAAGGTAATGTATAATGAATTGTTTTCCAAGCTACTCAAAGCATTGAATAATATTGGAAAAAAGCCTATCATGGCATATGGTGGTTATGAATCTATAATTTTATGCAATACAAACAGCCCTGCTCGTTTGTACGGTGTTGCTCAGTCTGTAGGGTATGGTGAATATCGTGCAATCACACCTGTGGGTGGTGGTATGCCTGTAAACAAATACTATTTTCTTCCGACACATTGCCGAATGCGGTTTGATGATGTTGCTCGTATTTTGTCAGAGCACGGTTATTTTAGCGCAAGCAAAAGCGAAAAAGAACATGCACTTGACTATTACAGGGATATTTGCAATTGCGGTATTTGTCATGAAATTATAAGAGATGATATAAATGGTTTTTCTGCGTATAACGATTCTATCCCTTACACAGTAAAAACAAGGAATGGGGTTCTAACTAAAAACCGCCCAACTACTGATGCAACTCTCATTGCTGCAATTCATTTCTTGAACTGTAAAGTTTTTGAATGGAACTATATTGAGAATGAAGATTTATCAACAGTTTTAGTTAACTTGAAAAGTTGCTATGCCCAATATCAACCCAAACTTGCTGGTCATATAAATAAATGGTGTGAGATTTATGGCAAATAAACGAATTAAGCGAGTCATTATTGCAGGGGCAGGTTTTTCTGCCCCTGCAAAACTGCCAATTCAAAGCAGAATTATTGATAGAATGGCAGAAGTTCCGGAAATGGATTTTTTAACTGGAAAAATGCCCGAAGAGAGTATGACTTTTCTTGATGCGTTTATCACCGTTGGTCTATTTCTTTTAGATAATTACGCAAAGAAAGACTATACTGAATACCGTGTGAAGTATCAAAAATTGGTGGATAAAGATTTGGCATATAGAACATTCTTTGGTGCACAAGAAATTGACTTCAAATCATTGTGGTCAGAAGAAACATCCAAAACATTAAACAGTATCTTTTCGGATGAAGCCGCGCATAGTAAGCATGTGAGCAATTACTATTCAGAAGTATATTCTATTCGCGAGAATATTCGAAAGGCAATTCAAGACGAAAAAATTAATGTTAATCTTGAGGATGTATTTACTGCATTTGATAAGTCAATAATTGTGCGAGAGCATCTACATGGTTATACATATGCTCAAATGGATAAAATTCGTTATTCTATTATGCGCTTGTTTATCTATTATTTTTCTAAAAGCGTCCTTGAACACGATTTTGCGCATAAAGATTATCAAGCATTCTTTGGTTATCTCAAAAAGCACCGAACAATTGAACCACCGACAATAATTACAACCAATTGGGACACTTTAATTGAAAGCTATTGCAACAAATATTCTGTTGATTATAGTTATGGATTTTTACAACCCTATACTTCCGATTCTATTAAACACACAGCCAAAAACTATGATTTACTACTTCTCAAAATTCACGGTTCCGCAAACTGGCTTCGTTGTTTGAATTGCGGTTCGATTTCTATTTTTGAAAAAAACCATGCAGCAACTTCTTTATTTGAGGATAATCGCACAGAAAAGTGTCCTGTCTGCGGACACGAAAAAACAGCTCATGGCGCGTCAATGCAACCGGAATTAATAACACCTACAATGATGAAATCTCTTTCAAACCAGTTATATACAAATTTGTGGTCAAGTGCAGCACAAGAGCTACGTGATGCTACACATATCATTTTTGTTGGCTATTCCCTGCCAATTGCCGATTTTGAGTTCCGTTATATGCTACAAAAGAATGTAACCAGTTCCGCAAAGATTGATGTCATTTTGACACCGAATAGCAATCCAGACTTAGTTGCTAATAATTTGAAAGATTTATTGCCATCAAAACGGTATTTGGACGCTTTCCCGAAGAATAAGGTTTCCTTTTATTACGAAGGGTTTGGACCATATTTTTCGTTAAGCAAGTAATCACATGTGGTTAAACTATTTAGTTTTTATATAGCATATCATTTAGACATTTCGTGAGGTTCTGTTCTTGAATTGTCCCGATAATTTCATAATCCATCTCCTATCAACATAATTACCGGCATGGGTACCAATTACTGGGTACCCATGCCGGTGGTTTGTTTTACTTTCCTTTTTCACTTTCTTCGTTTTCTCCCTACCGTTCTTCTTACGATAAGGTATAATAAATTGCGCAAATTTAGAAAGCAAAAAAGAGAGACATAGTTTGCAGACTCTGGTAGAATGAAGTCACCACACACCATTCTGAAAGGAGAAAGCAAACTATGTCCAAGAAGATTGTACAGCTAAACGAGGAAGTAATCAAGGGGCAACTGAAAGAATTGGTTCGCGGCAGCGTGGAAGAAACGCTGAATGAACTGCTGGAGCAGGAGGCCGAGCAGCTGACCCAGGCTGCCCGCTATGAGCGAAACGAGGCCCGTCGGGGCTACCGCAGCGGCCATTATGACCGGAACCTCACCACCACATCCGGAAACGTCACGCTCCATGTACCACGCCTTAAAGGTGTACCCTTTGAGACAGCCATCATTGAGCGGTATCGCCGCCGGGAGAGCAGCGTAGAGGAAGCTCTCATTGAAATGTACCTTGCCGGTGTTTCTGTGCGCCGCGTGGAGGACATCACCGAAGCTCTTTGGGGCACCAAGGTGTCTCCCTCCACCATCAGTGAGCTGAACAAAAAGGCCTATGTTCACATAGAGGATTGGCGCAACCGTCCCTTACAGGGCGGCAAATATCCGTATGTTTATGTGGATGGTATTTATCTGCGCCGAAACTGGGGTGGAGAGTATGAAAATGTGGCCATTCTGGTAGCAATTGCAGTAAATGAGGACGGCTACCGGGAGGTCCTGGGGGCCGCCGAGGGCATGAAAGAGGACAAGGCCAGTTGGGTCAGCTTCTTTCAATGGCTCAAGAGCCGCGGCCTGAACGGCGTGAAACTCATTGTTGGAGATAAGTGCCTGGGTATGCTGGAAGCTGTGGGAGAGGTATTCCCTGATGCCAAATACCAGCGCTGCACCGTTCATTTCTACCGGAATGTGTTTTCTGTTGTTCCTCGCTCCAAGGTAAAGCTGGTAGCCAAGATGCTCAAGGCGATCCACGCCCAGGAGAGCAAGAAGGCTGCCCGGGAAAAGGCTAAAGCTGTTGTCGCTGAATTGAAAGACATGAAGCTGAAAGAGGCTGCCAAAAAGGTGGAGGATGGTATTGAGGAAACGCTGACCTACTGCGACTTCCCCTCTGAGCATTGGACACGGATCCGTACCAACAATGTGATCGAGCGACTGAACCGGGAGATCCGCCGCAGGACAAGGGTGGTCGGCTGCTTCCCGGACGGCAATTCAGCTTTGATGCTGGTCTGCGCACGGCTGCGCCATGTAGCTAGCACCCAATGGGGCAACAAAAAATACATGAATATGAAGCACTTAGAGACGGCTCTGGAAGACGCCTCTATTGCCGGCTGACCTCATTCGGCCGGAGTCTGCAAATTAAATTTGCGCATAACTCTTGACACTACCAAAAAACAGACCCAAGGTCGAACCTTGGGTCTGTTTTTTAAAATCAGCTTTCCTGCCGTTCCTCCTCGGGGAAGGTGGAGATCAGTCTGGTGTAGCTGTTTTGAATATGCTTGTGCATGGCATCGTAGACTGCCTCGGGATCCCGAGAAAGGAAGGCGAGAATGATCTCTTTATGCTCCTGAATGGCATCATGTGTAAGGTCGATGCTATCGGGCTGGAGCTCGTTAAACCATCTCAGACGCGCCGAATGAATGTTCAGCTTATTGAGAAACGACTGCATGTAGGTGTTCTTAAGATGTCTGCAATACAGATCGTGGACCTCAAGGTCGGATGCAACATACTTGTTGTAATCATAAGGCTCGCTCTCGAGCTTGTTGAGATCTATGAGGCAGTTCGTCAGCTCCTCCTTGGGGATATAGGGAGTGGCTTCTCTTGCGGCGAAGGGTTCGAGCGCAAGACGGCATTTCCATACATCCATAAGGTCATTTTTCGAGATGTTCGTGACGATAGTGCCGCAGCGGGGTATGATCTTGGTAAAGCCGTCTCTCTCAAGCATATTGAGAGCTTCCCTTATCGGGACACGGCTTATGTTGAGCATCTTCGACAGACCTTCCTCGGTAAGACGCATGCCGGGTTTGAGCTCACCGGAGGTTATCATATCCAGCAATATATCATAAGCCTGCTGCTTGAGTGATGGAGTTTTACTTAAATCATGTTCTAAACGCAAAGGAAATTCTCCTTAATGGGTATTTTTTTGACAGTACTTTATAGTATATCACAAGATTTTTATTCGTCAATGTGATTTATGGGAAAAAATTGATGAAATTGTGCGCACATTCACACATTTTCTGCAAAAAACCGTATATGAAGCCGTCAGAGTTCGATTTCGGACAAAAGAGCTTCAAGCCTGTCGAGACCGAGCTTTATGTCCTCCATAGACGCGGCATATGACCAGCGCACGAAGTTTTTTATTCCGAAGCCCGAGCAGGGAACAACGGCAACAAGTGACTTCTGAAGCAGGACTGTTGCAAAGTCATCATCGTTTTCAATGATCCGGCCGCCGACGGTTTTGCCCAGCAGCTTTTCAATATTCATCATCACATAGAATGCACCGTCCGGTTCAATGCAGCTGACACCGGCAATGGAATTAATCCTGCTGACTATATAATTGCGGCGCTCCTCAAAGGCACGGCGCATATGCTCAATGCCCTCCTGCGGGCCGTTAAGTGCTTCGACGGCAGCCCACTGGCTGATGGTTGACGGGCCGCCGGTGGAATGGCTGAGGAAGTTTGACATGATGCGTGCTATCTGCTTATTGGCCGCGCAGTAGCCTATACGCCAGCCTGTCATTGCGTAGGATTTTGAAACACCGTTTATGAGCAGCGTGCGCTCCTTGATGTCCTCGCTCAATCCGGCTATGCTCACAAATTCCGTAGAGCCGTAAATGAGCTTGTAATAGATCTCATCTGCCAAAATATACAGATCGTGTCTGACGCAGACCTCGGCTATTTCGAGCAGCTCGGCTTTGGTGTAGACCATGCCGGTAGGGTTGGAGGGGTTGTTTAACATAAAGCACTTGGTCTTGTCCGTGATGGCGGCTTCGAGCTGCGCGGGGCTTATCTTGAAGCTCTGATCCTCGCCTGCAAACACGGTAACGGGGGTCGCACCGACCATCTTGACCATCTCATAGTAGCTCAGCCAGTAGGGTGCGGCGATAATTATCTCGTCACCGGGGTTGACAATGGCGGAGAGCGCGGCAAACAGGCAGTGCTTTGCACCGCTTGCAACTACTATCTGTGTGTAGTCGTAGTCGAGTCCGCAGTCTCTTTTGAGCTGAGCCGCGATTGCCTTGCGCAGGGGCACAATGCCGGCGGCGGGGGTATATTTTGTTTTGCCCTCGCAAATAGCGGATATGCCCGCAATACTGATGTTATCAGGAGTCTTGAAGTCGGGTTCACCCGTTCCGAAGCCTATAACATCAAGCCCGTCGGCCTTCATCTGCTTTGCAAGACTGTCTATTGCAAGTGTTGACGAGGCTTTTACAGCCTCGGCTATTTTGGAAACGGATTTCATTAAGCATCCTCCTTCGTTTCGGAAACCGACTGTTCGCCCTTGACCTTGCCGCCGGCGGCAATTATCGCTGCACGGGCAAGCTCAAGCGTGGGGTCAACGGTCGGATAATGCAGGGCATACATGTCAAAGGCAAGCGGAAGCTCGGTGCAGCCGAGAATAAGCACCTGCGCACCTGTATTCAGCAGCCTGTCTGCGGCGGCACGGACCTCGGTCGTATCAAAGTCGGTGCATCCGGCCTTGACGCCCTTGTAGATCATATCCATGACCGCAGCCTGCCCCTCGTTATCCGGCGTTATCAGCTCTATACCGCTGTTTTCAAAGCAGCGCTGATAAATACGGGTCTGCACCGTGCCGTCTGTCGCAAGCAGACCTGCGCGGCTCACACCCTGACGCTTAAGTGCCTGCACTGTAAGCTTTATCATGTGCAGGACCGGTATCGACACAGCGTCCTGCACCTCGGAGTGAAAGTTGTGAGCCGTGTTGCAGGGCATGATGAGTAGTCCGGCACCGGCTTTTTCAAGCAGCTTTGCACTCTTTACCATCTCCTCCACCGGACTTTCCGCGCCGCAAAGCAGAGCGGCAGTGCGGTCGGGGATGTTGGTGTTGGAGTCGATGAGGGTGTGGATGTGCTCCTGGTCGCAAGCAGCATCGGTGCTCATGACGATCTTGCGATATAGGTCCGCAGTTGCGAGCGGACCCATACCGCCGATTATTCCTATGGTTTTATTTTCGGTCTTGGTTTTCATTTTTCAATATGTATCGCAAAGTCCGGGCAGCCGTTTTCGCACTGCTTGCAGGCTATGCAATTTTCCTCGTGTTTTGCACTCATATAGTTGTAGCCCTTTTTGTTTACAAAGCCGGTCATCTCAAAAACGCCCTTGGGGCACAGATGCGCGCACAGCTTACAGCTCTTGCAAAGCTCAATGTCTATAAATACTTTTGCCATATAAGCCTCCTGAATTAATTATAACAGCTCGGCGACCTTTGCCGCCAGCTCTCTCGGCGAGTAGACAACATGAACGCCTGCACTTTTAAGAGCCTCGAGCTTTGTCTTTGCGGTTCCGACATTGCCGCTTACTATCGCACCGGCGTGTCCGAGACTTTTTCCCGCCGGCGCATTTCTGCCGACTATAAGCGAAACGACGGGCTTGGTGCAGTTTGCCTTTATCCACGCTGCCGCATCCTCCTCGCTGCTGCCGCCGATCTCGCCGAGCAGGACGATGACCTTCGTTTCGGGATCTGCGTCAAACAGCTTAACCGCATCTGCCTGCGTGAAGCCCCAGAGCGGGCCTCCGCCGATGGCAACGATGGTGGATTGTCCGATACCGGCGTCGCTTAGCGTTTTGCCTATCTCGTAGGAAAGTGCGCCGCTCTTGGACACCACGCCGACATGACCCTTTTTGAAGAATCTTATCGGGTGTGCGCCCACCTTGCACTCCTCGGGTGCGAGAACGCCCGCACAGCCCGGGCCCACGAGGGTAGCACCGTGGGCATGGGCATATTCGATGATCTCGACCGAGTCGTTGAGCTCCATTTCCTCGGTAGTGAGAACAACGAGCCCAACGCCTGCGTCTATGGCCTCATAGCAGGAGTCCTTTGCCGCGAAGGGCGGAACGAAGCAGATGGCTGTGTCAAACTCGTGTTCGGCAGCTGCCTCGCTCACGAAGTTGTAAACAGGCACTCCGTACACTTCCTGACCGCCCTTGCCGGGGGTGACACCGGCGACAATATCAGTGCCTGCGTCAAGCATTGCCTTTGTTTGCAGCGCTCCGGATTTTCCGGTGATGCCCAAAACTATAACTTTTGAATCTTTGTTTATCAGAATGGCCATGTCACATCTCCTTTACAAGCTGCACGAGTTGTGTTGCGGCGTCGGTCAGGTCGTAGTAGGTCTTCAGACCGGCCTCGGCCATAAGCCTGAGGCCCTCCTCCTCCATCGTACCGCACATACGGGTATAAATGGGGATGTTCACCTCATGCTCCGACAGGTAGCGGATGATGCCTCTTGCCATGTTGTCCATTCTGTTGAAGCCGCCGATCAAAACGATAAGCAGACCCTTGATCTCACTGTGACCGTCGAGGGTGAGCTGCATGGCTCTGTACATAACCTCCTCCGAGGTCATGCCGCCGAGCTCGGTAAAGCAGGCAACCTCCGCACCGAGATCTGTGAGCAGGTCAAGCGTAAGCATACCCGTTCCGGCACCGTCTGAGATCATCGCCACATCGCCCTTGAGAGGGACATAGGTGACGGTGGTCGTTTCTTTTTCGGGGGTTATGTATTTGTGCAGCTTCCCGCGGTTTGCCTCAATGGCATCACGCACGGAAGCAGCGGCTCCGGCATGGTCGTCGATGACGAACTTGCAGTCAAGAGCAGTGAGCTTTCCGTCTATAACGCCGAGGGGATTTATCTCGGTCAAAACGGCGTGCTCTTCAAAATAGGCCTCCTGAAGCTTGAGAAGGAAGCTTCGTGCCTCTGCACGCTCAACATCCATTTTGGCGGCAAGACAGCTTATTTGGTAGTCCTTAAGACGGGTAAAGGGGTCTATTTCAATACGCACTATCTCCTCCGGATGCTCAGAAGCGACGGACTCGATATCCATACCGCCCATGCGGCTGAATATGAGAGTCGGACGCTTAACACCCTGCTGGGTGATAGACAGATAGTATTCATGCTCGGGCTTCATCATTTCCTCGGCAAGAAGACCGTGAACGGTAAAGCCTTTGATGGTCATGTTCAGAATTTCGCCGAGATTTTTACGATACTCACCGTCATCCGCGCATACACGCACACCGCCTGCCTTACCTCTGCCGCCGGTCATTACCTGAGCCTTGAGCACGAAGGGAAGGGGCATAGGAGCAGCGGCATCCTCGGAGCATATAAGAGCGCTCTCCGGCAACGAAATGCCGTGCTTGCGCAGAAGGGCTTTTCCCTCAAATTCAAATAAATTCATGGTCTACCTCATTATACCCTGTAATACAGGTCATGGTCAACCGCATAGGCGATGCCCGCGTCAACTGCCTTGATGTTCAGCTCGAGAAAACGGGGATTGACGGTGCTTTCGAGCACGCTGATGAGGTCATCTCTGGACATGAGGTCAAGCGCCTCGCTCAAAAAGCCGAGCACGACCATGTTTGCGGCCATCCTGTTTCCGAGGTCAACGGCTATCTGCGTGGCGGGGATCTCCAGCGTGTGCTTAATGGGCCTGACGATCTTGGTAACAAGCTGGGGGTCAATAACGAGAACGCCATCCTCGTCAAGGGTGTCGATATACTTTTCGTATGCGGTCTGGAACATTGCAACCAACAGATTTTTCGTCTCGGCAATGGGGGAGTTGATGGGCTTGTCCTGAATGATGAGCTCAGCCTGACACTGGCCGCCTCTTGCCTCCGAGCCGTAGGACTGCGTCTGGACCGCGTAAAGATCTGCCTTCGTGACCGCGGTGGTGCCGAGGATCACGGCGGAGAGGATAATGCCTTGTCCGCCGAATCCGCAAAGGGATATCCTGTGTGGGTAATTAAGCATGATCGATCCTCCTTATTTTTTTACCGATGTGCCGCCGTATACGGGTCTGTCTTCCATGATGTACTGACCGAGCCTGAGCTTTGAGGCCTTTTCTTCGTCTGTCATGCTCTGAGCCTGTGCCTCGGTGTAGGTGTAGGACTTGATCCATTCAAGCACCTTTACAGGGTCGCCGGTCTTGAGCGCGTATCTGCCGAAGTTGGTGGGGCACTGGGAAACTATCTCTATGAAGGAGAAGCCCTTGTGGGTGAGCGCACGCTTGATTGCTGCCTTGCACTGCACGGGAGTTGCGGTGCTCCAGCGCTCAACATGGCTTGCACCCGCTGCCTCGACGAGCCTGCACACATCAAACTGCGGCTCGGGACTGCCGAAGGGGGTGGTCATGGTCCTTGACTCCTCGGGAGTTGTGGGAGCTACCTGACCGCCGGTCATTGCAAAGTTAAGGTTATTTGCCATTATGACGGTGACATCGAGGTTTCTTCTCGCGGCGTGAATAAGATGGTTGCCGCCTATGGAGGCAATGTCGCCGTCACCGGCAAATACAACGACAGGAGTGTCTGGCATCATCATTTTAACGCCGGTCGCCCATGCGAGGGTGCGGCCGTGAACGCCGTGGAACATATCGGTCTTGAGATATACGGGAATTCTTGCCGTACAGCCGACACCGGCGATGTGCACCATGTGCTGAGGATCCATATCAAGATCGTTGAGCACCTGAGTGTAGTAGTTGAGTATCTGACCGCAGCCGCAGCCGCCGCAGAAGAAATGAGGGAGCTTTTCGGGTCTTAAAAATCTGCGGTTAGGATTAATGATAAGCTTTTCATTTTCGCTCATTTACTTAACTCCTTTCATTATCTCTGCAAGAACTTCACTGCCTGTGTGAACAAGACCGAGGTTCTTTGTAACGGGAATGACCTCGCAGCGACCGTGAGCGCAGCGGGATATCTCGTTGACATACTTGCCGTTATTCATCTCGACGGCAAAGATCTTCTTAACATTACCGGCAAGCTCGGTAAGAGCCTTTTCCGGAACGGGCCATACATTGCAAAGCTTCATAACGCCGACCTTGACGCCGTTTTCCCTTGCAAGCTCGGCGGCCTCAATGGAGGGGCGAACCTCGCTGCCGTATGCGACTATGGCGTAATCCGCATCGTCCATCATGAAATTCTCGATACGGCAAATGTCATCGCTGTTTTCGCGAATCTTGCCGCATATACGCTTGTAAAGGTGCTCAAATTCTTCCGGCACCCAGTCGATGCTGCCTTGCTCGTTGTGCGGGTTGAGGGAATAAATGGTGTTGTATCCTGCCGCGAGGGGCGCCATATCCGGACAGCCGGTGGGAGCGGCGGCAAAGGGAAGATACTCCGAGGGGGGCAAAGCGGTGTATTTGCGGTTAAATATCTCAATGTCCTCGGCTTTGGGAATGTCGAGCCTTTCGCGCATGAGGGCGATCGTAGTTTCGGACATGATTATTACGGGGTTGCGGTACTTTTCGGCGAGATTGAATGCCCAGATGGTGTAGTCGTAAAGCTCCTGAACGGAGGAGGGGCAGACGACTATCGCCTCATAGTCTCCGCTTGCGCCGTAGCGCATTTGGTAGACATCGGCCTGCGATGCGTAATTCTCGCCTCTGCAGCGCTGAACATCGGCAACAACAATGGGAGCTTCAACAGCGTAGCAGTAGCCTAGGCCCTCCTGCATATAGTTGTATCCGGCACTGGCCGTTGCGGTCATAACCTTGCCGCCTGCAATGGATGCACCTGCAAGAGCGTAGATCGAGCACAGCTCGTCCTCGCCCTGAACGAACTTGCCGCCGACCTCCACAAGTCGGGACGACATTCTTTCGGATATCTCGTTTGCCGGAGTGATCGGGTAGCCTGCAAAGAAGTTGCAACCTGCGCTCAGCGCACCTTCGACCAAGGCATAGTTGCCGAGCATGAAGTGCACGCCGCTGTCAACGCGCTTTTCCCAGTTTTCGAGTTGATTTGCTCGTATTATTGGCATAGTATTGTTCCTTTCCTGTGATGAAATCAAGTTTTGCCTTGTGCTCAGACGATACCCTGAGCCATCATTGCATCGGCAACCTTGAGGGCAGGAGCATTGTGTGCTCCTGCCCGTATCACAGCAGAATATTTAGGAGATAAATATGAGTTTACCAGTAAAGCTATCCGATATAGAGGCGGCAAGCGAAAGACTGCACCCCTATGTTAAGCACACGCCCTTACTCAGAAGCGAGGCACTTGACGAGGTCCTCGGCTGCGAGGTGTATTTCAAGCCCGAGTGCCTTCAGCTCACCGGCTCGTTTAAAATCAGGGGAGCGTCGAATAAGATCCTCACCATGACCGATGAGGAAAAGGAAAAGGGCATAATTGCCTCATCCTCCGGCAACCACGCTCTCGGTGTGGCATATGCGGCGAAGATGCTCGGCATAAAGGCGACGCTCGTGCTGCCCACCAACGCACCACAGGTCAAGGTCGATAACGCTAAAAAACTCGGTGCAGAGGTCATTCAGCACGGCTTCGGCTCGATAGAGCGCTATAAGAAGCTGTATGAGATAGTCGATGAAAAGCACTACTCGGTAGTCCATTCCTTTAACGACCCCATGCTCATTGCCGGTCAGGGTACTGTCGGCTACGAGATAATGCAGGATCTTAAGGATGTCGATACCGTTGTTGTGCCTCTCGGCGGCGGCGGCGTTCTTGCCGGCGTTGCAACGGCTGTCAAGTCCATAAATCCAAAGTGCCGTGTTATCGGCGCAGAACCCGAGCGTATCCCTCGCTATTCCGAAAGCCGGAAGCAGGGCAAGCCCGTAACCGTCGAGCTTAAGGACACTCTGGCCGACGGCCTCATGATAACCACTACCGGCACCAACACCTATCCTCTCATCGAAGAATATGTTGACGAGATAGTTCCCGTGCCCGAATACGCAATTGCCAAGGCACTTAATTACATCGTCTACAAGGCAAAGGTCGTTGTCGAGCCGTCTGCGGCGATCGGCGTTGCGGCTCTCATCAGCGGCGGCTTCAAGGTCAAGCCCGGCGAAAAGGTCTGCTTCGTGCTCACCGGCGGCAACATCGATCCCAAAAAACTTATTGATTTGACAGAGTGCTGAAAATCTTTCGTTCAACACCCCCTTGAAAAAGCGAGCTCCTGCACCTTATGATGCAGGAGCTCGTTTTTAATTAAGAATCATGCCTCCTCGGGCTTTTCGGTCAGGCAAACCCCGACGGCGGTGAACACTGCGGCGGCAAATGCAAGCGAATGCACCAAGCCGAACACGATCGAGGCGATGAGGCTGACCGCACCGAATGCGGTTGCCGCTATTGCGAGCTTTGTTGCGGGCTTCAGCTTGTTCTTTCTTAGCTTCAAAAGAGCGATTACGGCGGAGACTATCGCAAGCAGACGAGTAATATTGGTGACAGAATATGAGATGCTGGCTTTCAGGTATTCGCCGTGCAGCTTATCCTCGTGCTTCTGTGCCGCGGAAAGTATGGCTGCGTTGTCATCCTCTGCCGTGCCGTAGCCCTCGTCGATGAGATTGTCGCGGCTTCTTTGTGCTTTTTCGGATGTGTCCTCATATGCCTCGAGTTTCTCGCTTCTGGCGTCAAGATCGGCCTTGGTCTTTTCAAGCTCGGTGCGCTTATCGCTTATCGCCTTCTGCTGCTCATTGAGTTTGCCCTGACCGCCGCTTATCTCCTTTTCAAGCTCGCTTATCTGCTTTTCGCCGGCGGCAAGCTGAGACTTTGCGTTATTAAGCTCGGATTCACCCTTCTCAAGCTGATTTTTTGCGTCCTTGAGCTGCTCCTTTGCCTTTGCTGCCTGATCGAGCTGCTTTTTGGCGGTGTCAAGCTGCTTCTTTGCACTGTCAAGCTGGGATTTCATCTCGGCAAGCGAATCATCGGTGATTCGCTGACCGGCCGATACACTTACCATTGCAAGAGCAACGCGGTGCGGCACACCCTTAGCCTCGAGATCGGAGATAGCCTTTGTGAGCTTATTGTATGCGGCAAGGCTTTCGTCGTATTGAGCCTTAGCCTTGTCGTACTGAGCCTTTGCCTTGTCATAATTCTTTAGCTGCTCCGAGCCCTCGTTGTAAGCGTCCCAGCCTGCGTCAAGCTGCGCTTTGCCCTCGTTGTAGGCGGTTTTGCCGGAGCTTACGGCGTCCTTGCCGACATTGTACTGCGCAAGCTTCTGGTTATAGTTCATGACATCCTCGTCGAACTTTGCCTCCGTCTTTTCGAGCTCGGCGACGGCTTTGTCATATCTGTCCAGAACTGTACGGCCTTCGAGCTGGCGGCCTTCATCATATACCGGTACGGAGCAGGGACGGCAAAAAAGCTGTTGGATAAGAATTTCTTTTATTCCTGCAAAACAAGAGCAGACGGAATAGCGAGGGAAAGACATGACAGATATCAGTAAGATCGTAGAAGCAGCGCGGATCCTCAACTTACAGAACATTGCGCATGGTTATATAGAGCTGGAAGACAAACCGGAGCTCAGCAATTTGGATTACTTGTACTGGGTACTTTCACAGGAAATAGAAATGCGGCAGGAAGCAGCTATGGCAAAACGAGAAAAGGAAAGCAAACTGCCGTACAAGGAATTTCTTAAGAGCAGAGTAAACGAAGGGATTGCATGGCAGATTGATCGTTTGGAATCGCTTCAATGGATCGATGAATTTCAGAACCTGATCATCATCGGGGAATGTGACAAGGGCAAAACATCCTTGGCGTCGCATCTTGGCCGCAGAGCATTGGAAGCGGGAGAAAAGGTCTCGTACATGACGATCAGTCGCTTATTAGAAATCATCGAGCGCAAAGACCGGTCAGACAGACACCAGCGGCAATTCCGATATATAACGCAGTCGTCCGTCGTGATCATTGATGACATGATGTACGCAAGGATCCCGGACGAGCACCTTCCAAAGCTATACCACGCACTGACATTTTTGAATGAGACACGGAGCCTGATCGTAATAACGAACAGAGAGCTCTCCACATGGTCGAATGGCGCTGAGGACACGCACATGGTAGAAACCCTTGTGTCGCGCCTGACGGCAGGAAGCCAAATTATTCGCTTAACCTAAAATAAAAAAACCACTTTTGTCTGGTAGGCAAATTAAGAGTTGAAATTAACATCGGGAAACCGATTTAATATAAAGTCTAAGACGACAAAATTACAGTGTAATATAGGAAAACCGCAAGCAGATGAGAAAGAATTCATTCCCGTCAAACTTGCGACAAGCGGAAACCCGAAGGTGAAAAATCGACATGTTTTTTTCAGGGGACGCCGGTATACTTTTCGTAAGTCTACCTATATTATATGTACCTTTTCGTAAGTTTTAGACAAGGAAAACAGACGGTCTTTTGACCGTCTGTTTTTTGCCGATTTTTGCACGAGAACCCCGGACACGATCGCGAGATCGGCGGTTGCCGCTTCCGGCGGCGAGCCGATAGCCGATTCAAATCAAAGCTTTTCGCGCGCAGCGCGCTAAAAGCCGGGGTTCGAATCCCCGCTGGAGCACCAAGGAAAACAGACGGTCTTTTTGACCGTCTGTTTTTTTGCGCATCGGCAGACGAGAGTCGAACCGATGACGGTTCGGCTCTCGTTACCTAACTCAGTCTATGCCTTTTTGCTCACCCTGCTTGAAGCAGGATTCGTCGTTTTCCCAGCCCTTATCGACGAGCCAGTAGTGATACTCCTCGTCGGCGGCCTTCAGCTCTTCTTCGGTGAGGGCAACGTCGCGGCTGCGCTCGCGCTTGAGCTGGCGCTCGTAATTATACAGGTCCATGAGCGTGAAGCCCAGTCCCATCTCCTCGGCGATGGGGATCAGCACATCCTCGACGACCGATTCGCGTATCTCCAGCGAGCCGGGATACATCATCTCGGCCTGCTCGACCTTTGCGCGCAGCTCGGGGTCGCTGTCGTACTGCTGCAAAAACTTTATGACGTTAAGATTAAGGTTCAATGCGTTTCTCCTTTCAGCACAGGCGGAAGCCGGCAGGGATGTTATCGTCGAGCATCAGCAGATGCAGCTGTTCCTTGCCGTCGTGCTCGTGCACGGCGGAGATGAGCATGCCGCAGGAGTCCTCGCCCATCATCTTGCGGTTGGGCAGGTTGAGGATCGCAACGACGGTCTTGCCGACGAGCTGCTCCGGCTCGTAGAACTCGTGGATGCCGGAGAGTATCTGGCGCGGAGTGCCGGTGCCGTCATCGAGCTTGAACTTCAGAAGCTTCTTGCTCTTTTTCACGGCCTCACAGGAGAGGACTTTGCACACGCGCATATCGCACTTTGAAAAATCGTCGATGGTGACTTCCGGCTCGATGGGGTCAAACTTCGGCGCTGCCGGAGCGTTCATCTTCTCAAGCTCGGCAAGAGCCTTTTCCATATCGAGTCGGGGGAAGAGCGTTTCGCCCTTGCGGACGGTGACGTCTGCCGGCAGGGCGCCGAAAACGGCGGCGCTGTCCCAGCTTGAGCACTTCTCGCATGCGCCGATCTGCGCGAATGCCTTGTCGCAGCTTTCGGGGATGAAGGGCTTGAGCATGATGAGGCTTATGCGCAGGCACTCGAGCAGATTATACAGAACGCTTGCAAGGCGAGCTTTTTTGCTCTCATCCTTGGCAAGCTGCCAGGGAGCTGTTTCGTCGATGTATTTGTTTGCGCGCTGGATGAGCTTGAAGATCTCCTCGAGCGCGAGGTGGAGCTGGAGCTTGTCCATCTGCTGCTCGTACTTATCGCGGCTCGTGCGCGCAAGCTCTTTAAGCTCTTCGTCAACAGCGTCGGCCTCGCGCTCGGCAGGCAGGGTGCCTCCGAAATACTTTTCGACCATTGCGGTCGTGCGCGAAACGAGGTTGCCCAGGTCGTTTGCAAGGTCGGTGTTTATCGTGGATATAAGCAGCTCGTTTGAGAAGTTGCCGTCCGAGCCGAAGGGGAAGGTGCGCAGCAGGAAGAACCTGAGCGCATCGACGCCGAACATGTCGGCAAGCTTGTACGGGTCAACGACGTTGCCCTTTGACTTGCTCATTTTGCCGCCGTCGATGACCAGCCAGCCGTGGCCGTAGACCTTCTTGGGCAGGGGCATTTCCATGCTCATGAGCATTGCCGGCCATATGATCGAGTGGAAACGGACGATCTCCTTGCCGACGATGTGAACGTCTGCCGGCCAGAACTTGTCGTAATCGTCGTACTTATCGTTTAAGAAGCCGAGCGCGGAGGTGTAGTTAAACAGGGCATCGACCCAGACGTACACGACGTGGCCGGGGTCAAAATCAACGGGGATGCCCCAGGTGAAGCTCGTGCGCGAAACGCACAGATCCTCGAGGCCGGGCTTGATGAAGTTGTTTATCATTTCGTTCACGCGCGATGCAGGCTCAAGGAAGGTGCCGCTCTCAAGCAGCTCCTGCACGGGCTTTGCGTACTTGCTCAGACGGAAGAAGTATGCCTCCTCCTCTGCGTAGTGGACCTCGCGGCCGCAGTCGGGGCACTTGCCGTCCTTGAGCTGGCTCTCGGTCCAGAAGCTTTCGCAGGGCGTGCAGTACATGCCCTTATATGCGCCCTTATATATGTCGCCCTTGTCGTACATCTTCTTGAAGATGCGCTGGACGGCCTGAACGTGATAGTCGTCGGTCGTGCGGATGAAGCGGTCGTTGGATATGTTCATGAGCTTCCACAGGTCGGTGATGCCGCCGGGGCCTTCGACGATCTTATCGACAAACTCCTTGGGCGTAAGGCCGGCGGCCTTTGCCTTTTCCTCTATCTTCTGGCCGTGCTCGTCGGTGCCGGTCAGAAACATGACGTCGTAGCCGCACATCCTCTTATAGCGCGCGATGGCGTCGGTCGCCACGGTGCAGTAGGTGTGGCCTATGTGCAGCTTATCCGAGGGGTAGTAGATCGGTGTTGTGATATAAAACTTTCCCTTTTCCATTGTGTGTTTCTCCATTCGTTTAAGGATCAGCGCTTGCTGTTTCTGACGGTGCCGGGCTTTCTGCCGGGGCCGGGGTTTCTGACGGCGTCGGCCACTGTATATTCTCGGGGTGATAGTGGTAGTAGCTGTTTGCCTCTTTGTTTCGGCTTATCAGGTTGCCGTCTTTATCGTAAACGCAGCGGTAGGTCACGGCCTTTGTGCCTATCGCGACGCTCGGATACGTTGTATCATACACCGTCCACGCCGAATAGTCCATCTTAACATAGCTTCCGTCGGTGTCGGTGCCCCAAATTTCTATCGTGAGTTGGCGGTTTTCGCATTTGGTCACGATCTTTATCGGGAATTCGCGGTTGTTTTTGAATTTGAACTCCGGGCCGCCCCAGCTGACCGTTGCGTCCATGCCCCAGGGGACATAGGAAACGGCAAAGCCGTGCTCGTCGCGCGCGACGATCTCAAGATTTGCGTACAGCGCCGCGCAGTAGAGCGTCGATGAGGTCTGGCATATGCCGCCGCCTATCTCCTGCACCACCTTGCCGCCGGCGTATGCTCCGGCGGATTTGAAGCCGGCCTCGGCAGTGCGCTTGCCGACAACGGTGTTGTACGAAAACGTTTCGCCCGGAGCGAGGATATATCCGTTTATCTTTTTGGCCGAAAGCTCAACGTTCGTTGCGCGGTTTGCGTTGCTCGAGGCATAGCCCGTCGTCTGCGAGCCGAGCTTGTCGGCAAAGAGCATCTTATCAAGCTGCTCCTGAGTATATTTCGGCTGAGTCACGGCCAGCGGTATCTTCACCGTTGCGCCGTTTTCGGCCTTATCCCAAAGCTCCCGAGCCTTTTTCGCGTCAAACTCAATGCCGACGCGGCTCTCGGTAGCCTTCTGCGTTTCGGGGTCGTATTTTGCGTCGAGCGCCTCGGCGCATATCTCCTCGTGCAGCTTGTCAAAGTCCGGCTCTTCGGCATTTTCGCCGGAAGTCTCGTATTTAACGGCGCCGCTTCCGTCGGAAAACGCCTTCACGATGCTCTCGCAGAGCTTATCGGCGTCGATATCCTTCGTTGACAGGCCCTTTATCATTTTCAGGGTCTGGTTTTCCTCATCGACCTCGTAGCCCTTGCCCATGTGCTCGTTATAATCGGCAAGCGCCTTATCCACCGCCGCGCGAACGCCGTCGGCACTCGCCGACGCGAGGATCTCGGCATCTGTCACGCCGCCGGTGATGCTCTTAAAATAGCACACAAGGTCGCCGAAAGCATTTCCCGAGTGGCCGTAGTCAAACGCCGCCTGCGCGGCCTGCGCGCAGCTCATCGCCATCCCGGCCTGCTCGGCCGACACGTCAAACTCAAAATCGCCCGGGAGCGTTACTTTGACGCTGCCGCCCGCAAAGTCGCAGCCGGCTTTTTCAAGCGCGGCGGCCGCGTCGCCTGCCGTCATATCGCCGATGCTCACTCCGCCGAGGGTCATGCCGGGGTGTATCTTATCCGAATGCCCGGCGAGGTATCCTCCGCCGAGAGCGGCCGCTGCGAGCAAAACGCAGACCACAGCTATTATCAGGACGGCCTTTTTAGCGCCGCCCGAGCGTTTCGGCTTTTTCTCGGGTTTGGTCTTTTCAGACTTTTTTGAAGCTTCATGCTTGCCTCTTGCCATGCCGTCCCTCCTTTTATCAGTTCAGCTTATCCTTATACACCGAGGTGAAGCGCTCGTACTCGCCCTGCGGAAGCTCCTGCTTCTTTTCCTGGCGGAACGCGTCGCGCATCCACGGATTGTTCTCGACCTTTGCGCCGGTCTGCGCCTCCAGAACGGCGTTTATGAGCACGTTTGAGATCAAAAAGCCGGCCGGGGTTAGGTGCCAGCGCTCGCCGTCGCGCTCTGCCCAGCCCTTGCGCTCGAACAGCTCGAAGGTCTCCTCTATCGGCTCCCAGTCGCTGCGGTATATTCTATGGTATTCCTTTTCGGATATACCGTGGGTCGTGCGCATGCCGAGCATGAGGTATTCCGTGGCCTTCTGGATGGGAACTATCTGCTCGTACTCGTCGATTATCATGCTGTCGCCCACAACGGCGGAAACATACCTGTCAAGATCGCGCACATAGCTGTATCTCACGCCGCCGGCGCACGAGTGCGCGCCCGGGCCGAAGCCCATGTAGTCGCCCAGCTGCCAATACTTCAAATTATGCCGCGATTCGTAGCCGGGTATTGCGAAGTTCGATATCTCATACTGCTTCAGACCGTAGTGCGCCAGCGTATCGACCGTGTACAGGTACATGTCGGCCTGCTCGTCCTCGTCCGGGATGAGCGGCGAGCCGAGGTAGCTGCGATACATCGGCGTTCCCTCCTCGAGCTTCAGGCCGTAGCACGAAAGGTGCTCCGGGTGCAGCTCGAGCGCACGCGAGAGCGTGTCGGCCCAGTCGCCGCGCGTCTGGCTCGGCAGGCCGTATATGAGGTCAAGGCTCACGTTCTCGAACCCGGCCTCGCGCGCCGTGTCAACGGCTATCTCCGCCTGGCGGAAGTTGTGCCGCCGGCCGATGATCTTCAATATGTCGTTGTTTGCCGACTGCACGCCGATCGACAGGCGGTTCACGCCCTCCGCGCGCAGGAGCTTCAGCTCCTCGAGCTTCGTCGTGTCGGGGTTTACCTCGACCGTTATCTCCGAGTCGAGGCGCACGTTGCCGATGCGCTTGAGCTCGTCGAGGATCTCGACGATGCGCTTTGCGCCGTAGCAGCTCGGCGTTCCGCCGCCGATGTAGATGCTGTCGATCTCGTAGCTCTCTATCGCTTCGGCCGACTCGCTTATGTGCGACAGCAGCGCCGACTGATAGTCGGGCATGCGCTGCTTGCCGCCGGCGATCGAGTAGAAATCGCAGTAGCTGCATTTTGAAACGCAAAACGGTATGTGAATGTAAATTCCAAGTCTATCTCTCATCTTTTTAGAGGCGCTTTAGCGCTACTCCTATACGTTTATTGCGGTGTCCCGGTATCGAAACATTGGTGGAAACCATATTGTTTCGCACACCGGGAAGTTGTGCTATATTAGTGCAAAACTTTGCCTGCACCCTGTAGGGAACGGATTTATCCGTTCCGTTTGTTGCATCTACCGACGCAGTTAATACAACGGCACGCAGCCGAAGTTTTGCCCTTGCCTTCCCCTTGAGGGGAAGGTGTCGCCTTGGCGACGGATGAGGTGTTATTAAATCTTTGCCGTCAGGCAAACACATTTTTAGAGGCGCATTTACATTGTACCAATACATTTTTTGCGGTTGCCCGACCGGTGGGTACAGGCAAAACCATCACAGCGGAACGGATAAATCCGTTCCCTACAACGCTGTTTTCGGTGCCGTCAAAACCATCGCAGCGGAACGGGCAAGCCTGTTCCCTACGAGCGGCTGTTGGCCGCAGCGAAGAGCTAACAGCTGATAGTTAATAGCTGTCAACCCCTCGGC
>ENA-ORSL01000159-ORSL01000159.1-human-gut-metagenome-genome-assembly--contig:-NODE-159-length-82143-cov-6.898316_pt1 | contig 82143 bp, 68 predicted proteins | sample MGYA00242190_ERZ509157 | MGnify/ENA primary metagenome ERZ509157 (study PRJEB26280, sample SAMEA2338664) | human gut metagenome | biome: human gut; feature: human-associated habitat; material: faeces... | reverse complement strand
GTATTTCATTAAAATACCCCCAATACTGGGTGTCCAGTATTGGGGGTACATATCACTTTGCTTCGCAGGTTTTTTAGCACATTGATACATTCTTATTATATTCCCAAATTCAGTCCACGCTCCCTTGCGGGAGCGATAGCATCAATCTTATATAACTAATAAATAGATAATAGAAAACGTAAAACCGAATTTCAACGCACACTTCCTAAACAAGAAGTGAAAATAAGCATTACGTGCTTCGCTTTAGATTACCTTCTTTCAACACATACTCCCACATAAGAAGCAATAGAACAATACGCAAAAACTTCGCATTAATAATGCGATTTAACACATACTTTAATATATCACCTACTTTACAATTTCAACTCACACTCCCATACAGAAAGCGACTAGTACAATAAACAAGAATCTAATACTGTACGTTGATTTCAACACACAATCCTACGTAAAGAAAATTATCCCTAACTAATGGAATTATACTTCTTTCAACACACGCTCCTACGTAGAGAGCGACTAAGCTATTACGCAATATCATTAGTGCAGACAAAGCTTCAGATTTAAATGTCTTGTCAGAATTTCAACTCACGCTCCCCTGCAGGAAGCGATAGTATATTGCTGCAGTAAAGCATTTGAGCAAACTGGGTTTCAATTCACGCTCCCATGGAGGGAGCAATTGCTCTTCTTTGATTTGTGAGATTGGTTTTATCCGTTTCAACTTACGCTCCCGCGTAGGGAGCAATCCAACGTACAGAAGTAGATTTTTGATCATTGAAGTTTCAACTCACGCTCCCACGTAAGGAGCAATGGAATTGCTTAAGGTTTTTTTGTATTTTCAGGAGTTTCAATTCACGCTCACACGTAGGGAGCGATGACTATATCATCTGCTTGCTGTAGTGATTAACGGTTTCAACTCATGCTCCCACGTAGGGAGCGATCTAAAAGACAGAGCATTATCTGGTAGTCGCACTGTTTCAACTCACGCTCCCACGTAGGGAGCAATTTCGGTCTGCTGCAGATACAGATACAGCTTTAAACATTTCAACTCACGCTCCCACGTAGGGAGCGACCTGCTGGTGGGTTAAGCAGCAAATAGCTTTGGCGTTTCAATTCACGCTCCCACGTAGGGAGCAATTATTAGCATAATACAACAACAGAACAGAACAAAAATGTTTCAACTCACGCTCCCGCGTAGGGAGCGATTGCGTTTGTTGTATACCCCGAATCCGCTCCGCCGTTTCAACTCACGCTCCCGCATAGGGAGCGATTATAGCCTCTTGCCTATTATGGGTGTATAGGATAGTTTCAACTCACGCTCCCGCACAGGGAGCGATGCTCAGGTCTATTGACTGGCATCTGAGATTGACGTTTCAACTCACGCTCCCGCATAGGGAGCGATGCGACACTCCTATAATACTATAACTAGAGCTCGTGTTTCAACTCACGCTCCCGCATAGGGAGCGATAGGCTCAATATAAAGCACTATATATAATGTAGAAAGAACATAAAAATGCGAACCAGTAAATAGGTAAGCTGAAAACCGGTAAAAATAATTTTAAAGATATAATGTTTGATTCAGCTTCGCACTATTAGACAAGCTTATCCATAGTAATACCTGCAGGAATAGCTGCTTCATCTACAAAAATGTCAAAATCATTAAACTGACGAGGATAATCAACCTTAGAATCAATATGAACCAGCTCTTTAAGCTTCCAGAAAGGAGCATTACCAAGCTCATGCTCATGAGTGAAACGGAAGATACCTCTTACGCTCATACCGTTTCTGCAGGAGCTTTCATCATTCTCAAACATATTGATAAGCGCAGTCTCATAAACCTTCAAATCCTCGGCAGTAAAACCATTTTTAGCAGCCTGGACAGCAGAAATACTTACATAGAAAACATAAAGACCATAAGGAACAATCTGTTTCCTGCCCATCTCATTAGAAGCATTCTTCTCAAAACGATCATTACTTGTAAAAGCCTGACGGGTAAGGGAAATTTCCTGGATGGTAATCGGATGAACACTTCTAGCAAAAGAAGTCTGTACAGCACCGGTCACACGGCCGGCATCAAAATTACCTGTACTCAAAACAGCACCAAAAGCTCTGATATCAAAATACTTCTTAAGCATGAATTTCTGTGCTGCAGCAACATTTTCAAGTTTAGAACCTTTTTCTGCAGCCTTAGAATCAAGAGCAAGCTCATTATAAGCTTCAGCACTCTTATCATTCAAAGTACGGTCAGTCTGGATATAGATATCGTAGCCTTCAACACCAGGCATACGCAGCAATACCTGATTTCTGATTTTACGATTAAGGCACTGATTAGAAATAATACCATATTCGGTATCTGGATCCATACGTGGAGCATTATCATTATCCGGATCACCATTAGGGTTAGAATGAACAGCTTCCACCAATACAACATAATTCATTTTCTTAATCTCGTTACTCACAATCAACAACTCCTTCTTGATTAACTAATTTTTTCTCAGAACGATAAAGCTCTGCATTTTGATGATGATAGCCAACTACAAAACGTGCCTGGTCGGATTCATTCAAATGCTCAGGAATATTATCCCCCAAAGCATCCATAATCTCGTTAATAAAGTCATAATAGAACTTAGCACGAGGGGCTTTCTTGATGTGATAAGAAAACAACACATTAAGAGAAGCAAACTTCTTGCTCGGATTACGCATGAAAGCAGCAAACGACGTATCTTTAATAGAACGATTAAGCTTCTTGCCGTTATTTGCATTACGTTGTACTGCTTCATAACAAGCAAAAAGACGGCCACAAAGATACGCAGGATTAGAGTTAGAATAATCAAGGCTCATAAGCAATTCATCCTTTCTTTTATTTGACCTATGAATATCATTAAAGCAAGCACGTACAATGCCGACACGAATGTTATTGGTAATATAACCAGCATTGAAATCGTGCTGTATCCTATTAAGTGCTCTGCTTAAAATCTTTCGGGGCAGGGGAGAACCAATAGTGATTGATCTGAAAAAACCATATAAAGAATCTGCATCATTCCTTTTTACATTAGGATTATCAAGCACGCTGATGAGCTGCCAGATACCAACACGCCTAAAATCATCATCAAGACCAAAGTCTGATTGGAATCTAGCAATATTCAAGGCAATGGATCCTAAAGTACCTTCATAAAAGGCTTTAATGCAAATTCTGGCCGAATTAGGAGCAAGAACAGCAATGCAGAATTTCTCTTTATCTAATATAGTATCTGCAGATACATCAAGACCATTACAAAGCTGCTCCATAATTCTTTTCAAAAGCTTATCTGCAGATTCAGACATATCATTATCTGTACCGAAAAGAACAGCAGAACAAAGCTTTTCTAAAGAAGAATCAGGATTCTCGGCCCAAAAAAGAAAAACAAAACCAGTAGTTTTCTCAACAACACAATGCTCATCACTGCTCAGAAGATAGTTAAGCGCAGCACCATACTTATCTACAGCAAGCTGAGAAATATTAGAATTTACCGACTGCTCCTTGCAATATGAATTCTCGGAATCATTATTGTAAGAAACAAGCGTCATACCACTTGCAAGACCGCCAGGGAAACGCATAATCTTTTTATGCAGCCTTGCAACAGGCAGCACAGCCTTAAAAATAGGACAATACGCTTCTGCAGTGCCCTCAGGAGAAGAGTTAGCACAAATTTGGTTCCATGAATCATTTACGCCAGCATCGTTCTGTAAAAGCGTCTCAGGATGGCCTGTAAGGCAAAAAGAAAACTTCTCTATAGTAAAGTCCTTAAACTCAGAAAAAAGCTCCTGTAAACAAGCCTGATTTTGCGTCTTTTCTTCAGCATTCCAGTTCTGCATGAAATTGATAAAAGCAATCACGATGGGAGAAGGATCAACAACAGACTTAAAAAAAGGCAGGTTCTTATCCAAAAAAAGACGATGCTTCTTTTCACATTTCTGCGTCGTATAGACTCCATTTTTCAAGGTCATACCAAAGATATTCTCTGGTCTATGCTCAATAAGAAAAGAAAAGCTATTATTAGCATCCGGCTGAGCCGGATAAAGCAGCTGCACAGGACGCTGCACTTCTTTTTCCTTACCATTTTTAAGCTTTATGGTGACAATCTCTTTAAAATTGCTGATTTTAGAGACTGTACCATCCAAATTAAGCTCAATAAGAGCAGTAATACCTCTATAAGCGTAATTGTCAGGAGGAAGAAGGCCTTTACTTTTTAAAACATCACTGTATTCACAAAGCTTTTCAATGAACATCAGAACTCAGGCCTCCATTTCGCTACATCAATAACGCCATCTACCATAACAGGATTATAATATATGGCCGAAGCTTCATCACTCCACACGGTATCAACCCAGGATTCATAAGAATCAACAGCAGGTGCTTTCACAGCAAAATCAAGACCATAGAGCATACTGCCTGGAACACGGGTACCACGCAAAGAAGCATCTACATCAGCAAGAGGAAACTCAGGGACAATCTCCCAATAATCAGCAAGACATTCCGAAAGGCCAAAATAAGGCTCACGGAAAACCCTGCCACAATCAAAACGTCTCATAAGGATATCCGTATGCTTGGGAATTCCTTCACCTGGATGAAAAGCCATGCAACCAGACATTTCAATATGAAATTCAATACCGTAAAGCACATCCTTCAAAAAAGTAGTAGTACGCTGCGCACGTTCCGTATCCTTTTCCGTATAAACATGAAGATCAACATTTTTGCCGGATATAGCTTTATAAACTTTGCTGCAAGGAATCTTATTCTTCAGCTCATTACGTTTAACACACATTGTCCTTATTGGATTAAAGACAACGATTTTATCAATTACGTACTGGAAGGCAGGCTTCCAATAAATACATTTCAGAAAACCAGCTAAAGCAGAAGGGGTAGGGACTTCATAGCTTATACGTTCAACCTTGAACTCAGGCCGAGTAAAACAAGCTAAAGGACCACCGCACATCACTTTGAAAGAACGGCTTCTTCTTGGATACTCCATAATAATTTCCTTTCAAAACACACTAATTAATATTTTTTGACCTATATAAATTAGAATAAAAACCCAAAATCGAACTATCTGACATCTCAGCATTAATAAAAGAAGAGGCATCAGTCAGCTTAGCAACAAAAAATATAAGCCAAAGCAATTCATCATTACAACAAGATTCCTCATAGGAACGCTTTAAAAGGTCAATATGCTTCTCTCTAAGCTGTAATGCCCAACGAATCTGCTTATCCGAGCCAACAAGAGAAGGTAGGGTTTTCATAAATTCCTGCTTCTCTAAAGACCTGATAAGACAATCTGGACATTCATTCTCACGATAGAACAGCAATTTCTTCTCATGCTTTAAAGTCTCACCATAAACATCGATGATGATTTCATGACCACAGGAGCAAGTGATTTTATATTTCATAAAACCTCACAAACCATAAAAGCAATCAATCCTTTCCTTTTCTAAAAATCCATGGCGGAGTAGGATGGACTTCCTGCCATAAACCACGATTGGAACGCTGCGCATCCAACATAAACCCCGCATACACAGGATTGGAATCAAAATGATTATAATGCCAGGCGTAACCGCTGCGAATCATCTCGCCATTAATATCTTTACCATTAAGATAAATCTTACCAACATAACGACCATACTGATCACAGGATAATACCTTGATAGATACATCCTTATCAGCAATCAAGTGCTCGAGATAAATTTTAGACTGCACACCATATGCCTGCTGCTTTTCGGGAGCATCTATGCCGGCAAGACGAATCTTATATATATGCCAATCACTACGCAGTTTTACAGTATCACCATCTAAAACATCTATAACCTGTCCATGCAAAACCTTCTCCTGAGAGACTGAAGAAAGTGGAGAAGATTTGCAAGAGACAATCAATAAAGTAACAAGAAGCAAAACTAAAAATTTTACAAATCTAGACATGCTTCAAACCTTCATCAAAACTGAATTTCTTCATCAAAAGGCTCATTGAAAGGAACAGGTTCTTCCTTACCAAATGTAGAAAAAGAACCGGAAGAAGCATTAGAAGACTTGGACTCCATATATTCAAAACGTCTGCCGATTACCTCCGTTACCCAACGCTTGGAACCGTCCTTTGCATCATAGCTGCGTACCTGAATACGGCCGTCAACAAGTATTTTGCTGCCTTTCTTTAAGCTGTTGCCGATAATTTCCGCACTTTTGCCCCAGAAAACTACTGGAATAAAATCAGCCTCATTCTTATCATCCTTACGGATACGGTCAACAGCCAAAATAAATTGAGTAACAACCTTACCGCTAGAAGTATAACGGACAACAGGATCCTTGGTCAGACGACCAGATAATTTTGTCTCATTCATGAAAATAAACCTCCTCAGATACAACATAAAAACTGCTTTTCTCTTTAACAAACCGTACAAAACCTTTCGATATCAAAAGGTTTAAATCATCAAGTGATGCTCCACACTCATCTAAAACCGAAGCAGAATTATTCAAAAAACCAGCATCATCAGAACGTACCAGCATTTCAAAGAAAAGAAGTTTACTAGACACTGGCATCATCTGAAATTTATCAGTTTTAGTAATGTTTACAGGAATCAACTTTCTTTTTATCATTTTTTATTTTTTATCCTTTTTACCAGGCTTACCGTTATCATCAGGGAAAGTAGCTTTGCAATCCGGATAGGCATTACATGCCCAAAAAACTCCGTTCTTGCCGGTACGCTTCATAAGATAGCCTTTTTTACATTCAGGACATTTCTTGATATAGGGCTTACCTTTAACGTCAGGGAAAAAGACTTTACATTGATGAGTGCTGCAGCCCCAATAATATTCGTTTTCAACCTTTTTACTCTTATAACGAATAAGATACCCATTATGACAGATGGGGCAATCATAAATGGCAGGCTTACCGTTATCATCAGAAAAAGTAGCATTACACCCTTTTTTCCATTCACCGCAATACCAGAAACGCCCATTTTTGCCATCCTTATAATAAAGCTTACCAACGTGACAAGCAGGACAATCAGGACGGTCCGGCTGATCCTTGGCAGACTTAGTGAAATTGCTTTGAAGAGTCATAAGCTGAGAAACATAATCAATCTCTTTTTGCATGAAATCCTCAAAAGACATCTCGCCATGTTCTACCGCATCTAAATCCTGCTCCATAAGAGCCGTGGAATCTGGATAAGTAAGCTCATCGGGAAGATTATGAATAAGCTCTTTTACAGTATCTGAGACTGAAAGGATCTTAGAAGATTTTTTGCCAGTCTCTAAAAGCATCTCAGCATCAAGCAGCTCTTTAATGATTTTAGAACGGGTAGCTTCAGTACCAATACCTTTAACATCTTTAAGCTTTGTCTTTAAAGATGCATCTCTAACGTATTGATGAGCATTACACATAGCACCAATTAAAGAAGTCTGCGTAAAAGGCTTAGGTGGAGCAGTATTCTTCTCGGTATAATCAGCAACAGAAAGAACAAGCTTATCACCTTCATGCAGCTCAGGAAGCTGTTTAGATTCTTTAGCAGCATCCTTATCCTTGTCCTTAGAATCAATTTCTTCATCTTCATCTTTTGCGGCGGCCGGCCCGCCAGCCTTTAAAATAACCTTACCTTTGGCTATAAAAGTTTCGCCGGCACAATCAATCTCACAGACAGTATCTTCAAATTCCTGCAGGGGATAGAACTGCAAAAGATAACGCTTGGCAACCATTTTATAGATAAGCTGTTCATCAGTACTCAAAGTCAAAAAGTCAACTTTTTCCATAGTAGGAATAATAGCATGATGGGCATCAACTTTTTTGGAATTGAAAGCTTTTCCTTTGATGCTGCTGTCTGCACCATCTGCAAGAAGCTTGATTTCATCTTCACCTGTTAATTTAAGATTAGCAATAATAGTAGCTGCATCAGCATGCTGACTATCAGGAATATACTGAGCATCAGAACGAGGGTAGGTAGTAAGCTTCTTCTCATATAAGCTTTGACATACGGCAAGAACTTTATCAGGAGATAAAGCTTTGCACGTTTGCTGGAGCGTAGAAAGACTGAAAGGCAATCTAGGCGCCTTTGTCCCTTTCTTTTTTTCAAGTTTCTTTACTACGCCAGGCTGACCTTCAACCTGCTGCAGAACCTTACGGACTGAAAGGATATCAATAACACGCCCTTCACTGTCCAAACCTTCAACATCATCTGCAGGCTGCCATAAAGATTCGAATGGAGTAGAATCATCAGTCCTGAAAAAAGCACGTACAACATAGTATTTTATAGATTTAAAGTTTTCGATTTCTTCATTACGACGAGCAACCAAAGCAAGGGTAGGGACTTTGACACGGCCAACCTTAAGAGTTTTACCGCTGTCTAAAGAATATTTTCGACTAGCATTCATACCGATAAGCCAATCTGTATAATCACGGCCTAAAGCAGCTTTATACTGGTTACGAAGTTTAGAAGAAGAATTATCTTCCATAGAATCGAAAGCACGCTTAACGCTCACATCATCATAAGCATTAATTAAAAGACGTTTTGTAGGTTTTTTGTTCTTGATAGCTTCCAGAACCTCATCGACAAGATACTGTCCTTCTCGATCCGGATCTCCTACATGGATAATTTCATCAGCATCTTTAGCAAGCTTTTTGATAACATTAAAAGCATTCTTAGAAGAACCACCTTTAACGTGCTTTTTAAAAGGAGAAGGCACAATAGGAAGAGTATCATAAGAAAAATTTTTTAAAGCAGGATCATAATCATCAGGCTCATCAAGGCCGAGAATATGGCCATAAAGCCACGCTACACAATCGCCTGCAACACTATAATAGCCATCCTCTTTTTTAGGTTTACCAAGGAAAGAGGCGACCGTGCCGGCTAACGAGGGCTTCTCACAAATAAATAAACGCATTTTACCAAATCCTTTCTTGAACAAAAAAAGAGGTATCAAGCCAGTCACAAGACTGACTTAATACCTCTGAATAATTCAGGTTTGAAATTGTATTTATACTACAATTATAAATCGTAACACCGAAAACGTCAACATAAAAAACTAAAAAATCAAACTGTAATCAACTTAAAATAGATTAAAAAATAACAGGATTATTATAAAAAATTAATGTTAAAATAAATTGAACAAAACATCTACTCTAACATATCGCGCCAACAATATAGGCAAGGCAAAATAAATCGTTTGCGTCTCTCTTTCCGTTCCTCCTTTCGAGCCACAAACGTCCTTGCCTTATTGAGCGCGATATGTTCATGAAAAAAGCAAGAAAGGATAGTGATTAAAATGAATTATAAGCCAAAAATTCTAAAACCTTAAATGTTTAAGATTCGAACGAATTTCCTCATAGTTATACGACTTGCTTTCGTCTAAAACAAATGATAGAATAAAGGAGGGTACACTAGATATGGAAAGCAAAGGAGCTAATACGATGTACGCAATTGCATTTGACTTAAAAATAGATGACCTAAAAAAAGAATACGGAGAACCATACAATAAAGCTTATGATGAAATTAGAATTGAACTAGAAAAATTAGGCTTTAGATGGGTACAAGGTAGCATTTATATAAGCGACAATACACAAAATAGTTTAGTAACAGTATATAATGCTATAAACAAATTATCCAAAATCACATGGTTCAAAAAAAGTGTACGAGATATTAGAGCTTTTAAAGTTGAAGATTGGTCAGATTTTACAAGTATCGTAAAAAATAATAAATAATATCATATCAATACAAATTTGAAAATATATTAAAAATAAGCATGATAGATTAATCTATCATGCTTATTTTTTTACTGCTGTACTATTTTGTCTTTAAAGAACTCAGAAAGAATTCGGCACTCGTCGTTTTCGTTAAAGCTGCGGTTTATAAAATTCGGACCTAAAAGACCTGGAATAAGTCCTCTATATACTGTTTCGACTACTTCACCAGTGTTGATACGGCGCATCTCACAGGATTTTGGTTTAAACAGCTTTTTATCATAATCCAAAGTACAATCTACAGTCTGAATACGATTCTGCTTAGGATACCAGAAAGCCGCCTTCAGATTAACTTTATTCTTTTTGACCTTTACTGTCTTAGGATAATAGAAGACGCCAACACTTCCTGTAGATTTGATCCATGTCAGGCCTAAATCTTTAGGTGTAGTATAGGGCGAACCATCCTGATTAGGAATATCAAGGAAGTAAGCAAACTCACGCTGCAGAACACTGTTGATATGATACTTTCCATAACGATCAGACAAATCATTAGCATCTGCAAAAGAATAGCCGCCTCTATTATAATCACCGATAAGTTTATCAGTACCACGCTCATAGTATCTCACACGCAATACATGGGCAGTACTCTGAGAAGCATCTTTAAACAGCTTAAGGCGTTCAAAGCGGTATTCATCATAATGATTATAAGGGGAAGGTGTAATAAAAATCAATACATCCACCGTATGAGCTGCCTTATCTACCTGAATACTGTCAGTATCGAACTTAGGAGTAATAAGATCATTAGTCACTGTATCTGCAGGTACAATAAGAGAAACAGGCCCCATGCTGATAAGATTAGTAGCGCTGCAACTATTAGCTAAAAACAAGAGACTGCCAGCTACCAATGATAAAATCTTCTTTTTTAACATACCATCACTCTCCAAAATAAAAAGTCAGGTATATTATAGCATAAATCACAAAAAGCAACAAAAAAGCAGGCTTTTCGGCCTGCTTAGAATTAAGAACCACTATGAAAATAGCTAAACCTAAGACAAATTTGATAAGAATAATACAACCATCTTTAAGATTTTTTAGAGAATTCAACCCAATAAGATGAATGAGAAAAACCATTATAACTTAATATATACTCATTAGTTGTTTTATTATATAAATAAGCAGAACCATTTTTTTCAAGTAAAAAAGTAACCTTCCCACTTAATTTCAATGAACGTGATACAATATCGGGACTACCATCGTTTTCCCCACCTGGAAGAACATGATAGAGAGTAACAATATACTCAGCACCATCTTCTCCAAAATCAACAGTAGTCTCAGCTTTTGCAGGATTACCATCCTCCTCCATACAGGAAAGACCAAATGTATTCGGTGCAATATTACTACCATTTACACTACCAGAGGAACTGTTACCACTGTCGCCAGTATCAGGAGTGGTTGTACCACTACCACCACTTGTACCACCACTTGTACCACCAGAAGAACCTCCGGAATTGCCACTGTCGCCAGTATTACCAGAATCGGGAGTAGTAGTACCGCTGTTACCACTGCCACCTGTATTACCAGTGTCAGGAGTAGAAGGTGTAGAAGTAGAACTACTACCGCTAGAAGAAGGAACATCTGAAACAGGTTTTAATGGCAAATCCCTATCGCTATTTACACTGGTTTCTATTTTTTTACCAGAAAGATTAGCAACAAGACGGAATTTATTATCCGAAAGCTTAGTATAAGTGAATTTAGACAAATCAATATCATGCAAACCCATGATAGCAAGCATATCCTTACTTAACGATTCAGGAAGCTCATAATTATGAGATGTATACCAATTTATGATTGCTTTATCTAACATAGCACTGTTACTGACAATCTGTTTATCTGCAATAGCAGTCTTTAAGCCCGTAATGCCTCCAGCAGCACCTATTCCACCCATAAACATACAAGCTATAGCCAAAGCTAAAATAATTTTGACAAGCATAATAACCCTCCTTTGATTGTTTCAAGAGAATAACAGATTGTATATACCCCAAAGAGATGGCTTATTAAAATAAAAATATAGAGGAAGCCATACGAGAAGCACTGGAGCATATGCTAATTCAATATCTTCAGCATGTTTCCTGCTTAATAACAGCATTAGAACGCCCAAAATACCGCCTAGCATCATAGAAAGAGCAAAATAATGTAAAAAACTCATATCCAGGAAAAAACCTAACGCAGCAAGCAAAATAACGTCTCCCTGGCCGAAGGCCTCGAAGCCATAGACCTTATATACTACACTGAAGATTAATAAGCCAACTATGAGGCCCGTAGCAAGGCCGTAGAGAGAAGAAAAAAAGTCTCCATAGAAAACCTTATACAATGCAACAAAAACCATTGTAAGAACGATATCTTTGTCATAGATGGCATGTTCACGCCAATCTATGACAGAGATTCTGATAAACATAAGAAAAATAAAAAATAGAAAAACATAAATTAACATATAAATACCTAAGCTTTTAATTTGGACCAATAAGCCTTATGACAATCACCATAAATGTGCCACTTAGCACCTTTCGGAACAGGAACACAAGCAGAAATAGCACCAGTACCATAGCTACGGCCAACAACATAACCTAAAGTGACACCATCAACATCAATACCGTAAGATTGCTTACTGCTACCATAAGCAATAATAAAACCAGCTTCTTTAGCAACACCATTTAGCTCACCGCTACCTAAATATTCAGCTTTACCGATATCCAAATCACCAGCTTCAACACTATATCGTTGAAACGTTAAAGTAGAACGAGGCAAGGATTCGGCATCACTATAAATATTGACAGTAACAGGACGTTGCTTTATAGAAGATGAATAACTTGATTCTTCTCCTAAAATCACTTCTTTAGAAAAGACAGTGCCGGCTATCTTTGCTTTTGCTAAAGAAGATAAATTTGAATATGGCATAGAACGCATAAGTTCAGCTTCAGATGCAGCATACTGCTGAGCCTGCAGAGTAGTTTTATTAGAACCAGTGCTGTTGATAGCAGCCTGGCTAATCTTTGCTGTACTGACACTCATAATTGAACTGATAACAGCAAGAACCAATACTACCGCGAGAAGGGCACTACCTTGTTTTTTTGAGCTATGAGAAATTTTCATTTTAAAATCCTTTCTTAGCTCAGACAAAACAAACTATACTTTCATAATATAGTAAAGTGCATAATAGGGAGGACGATTTTCATGAGGTTTTTGCGCTTCAGTAGCAACAGCAAGAGATGTTATCTGCTGTCCTTTAACTGGACCTGAAGGAGCACTCCAATAACCACCATGGTTTGAACCATTCCAGAAAATCCAACCACCACCAGCAGGAAGCTGAAATTCAATCTTTGAAGCTAAACCAAAAAAATCACCATTATTAGAACCAAAGTTATAAGAACCTACACCATGATAATGACTGCCAACCTGCGGAGCTTCTAAGGTAACTTCATTCTCACCACCAATATCTGTGAGCTTATAAGCATCTCCTGCACCAACAATAAAACGATTACGAAGGTCAGGAGTACCATTTTTACCATCACAAAGATAGAAACCATCAGGGATTTCATCTAGCTTACCATACCAGGGAAGAATAGTACCTTGTGGAACACTGGTGCCATTGGAAACAGAATAACGAGTGAATTTCAAAGAAGCACGAGGAAGTGTTTCGGTATTACTATATACGTTAATCGTAACATCCTTTTGCTTAATTTTTTCGTTATTAGGATAATCTGTCTCATCACCAATAATAACTTCGTCATAGAAAGTATTAGAATTTGAAATTATAGATTTTGTCTGAGCTGTTAAATCACTATATTTTTCGGCTTTCACAAGTTCAGCTTTGCTTGCAGCATACTGCTGTGCCTGAAGGGCAACCTTAGAGCTGCCAATACTGTTTTGGGAAGCCTGGCTGATTTTAGCAACACTCACGGCCATAAAGCTAGAAATGACGCTTAAAACCAGAACTACTGCTAAAAGAGCACTGCCTTTACGATACGTGGACTTTTGTAAAATGGGGGGGGTACAACGATAAATTTGCATAATTATATCCTTTCCCTCACAGCTCAGATATTAAGTTCTATAATTTCATGATATAGTAAAGTGCATAATACGGCGGACGGTTCTCGTGAGGTTGGTCATTGCCAAGCTTCAAAGCTGAAGAAAATGATTCGAAATACAAACCATTATTAGACGTAAAATCCTTACCACTTGTTGCAGCCCCAATAGAAAACCTACCAACAATAGGAGTGTTTGGTTTTATACCCATTCCACTAGTAATATTACCACCATAAGTTGACCAGCGCTTAATACTACCTTTATTATTTCTACTTACGTGTTCATGCTCAATTCCATCCAAATACCACCCGGCAAAATCAACGTTCTGACTCGGCAACTCAGCTCCGACCAGCTTATGCATTGCCTCACCACCTTTAGCGCCCAAAGAATAGGTACTTCCAGCACCTACAAGGAACCTATCCCGAAGATCAGGAGTACCTTTTGTACCATCACAAAGAGCAAAACCATCTGGGATGTTAGCTTTATCTCCATACCACGGAATGATAGAGCCTTGGGGCACACTAGAAGCTTCTGTAGAAACAGAGTAACGCATAAGCTTAAGGCTGCTGCGTGGTAATGCTTCGCTATCTTTATAAACACGGATGATGCATTCTCGTTGGCTTATATTACTGTTGCCTGGATATTCACTTTCTGCACTAACACTTACTTCATCATAAAAACCATCTGAATTTGAAATTACTGTCTTATTTTGAGCTGTGAGTTCATCATATTTTGTGGCCTTCACAATATCTGCTTTAGATGCAGCATATTGCTGAGCCTGTAAAGTAATCTTGTTTGTACTTGTACTGTTTATTGCTGCCTGAGTCAGCTTAGCTGTTCCGACGGAAAGCATACTGCTTATGACAGCAAGAATAAGTACAACTGCTAAAAGGGCAGAACCTCTCCTATATTTTTGTATAATGGGGGGGCACAACGATATTTTTTAAAAACACATTTCATTTTGCTTGCTCCTTACAAGCTCAAAATAACAGTAATAACATGATCAGGACATTATGAGAAGAACGGTAGTATGTGTAATTTCAGCACCACTGGAAGCATGAGTAGAAATGGTAATTGTAGAACCAGCTGCAAGGGAAACCTTATAATCTCCACTGGCTGACTGGCTTGTATCAAATTCCCATCCATGACCTTTGCTACCATATTTATAAGTAACTGAATCCATAGACAAAGTTCCAATACCGCCAATCTTGACAGTATTGGTTCTTGTTCCTTCGCCATGAGTATCAAAATCAGTAATAGCTAATACAGACAAATGGCTGACGTTACCAGGAAGTGTATATGTTACAGAACCATCTTTAGGTATAGAAAACACCTTAGAAGATATAGTACTACTAGAAGGAGTCTTATACCTGATAAACTTGACCGTAGCTCTAGGCAACGATTCACTATTACTATATATATTAACAGTTACATCACGTTTTTTTATACCTCCAGATAAGTCACTTTCATCTGAAAGTAAAATTTCTTTTTGAAAACCTGAATCTGAAATAGACTGTTTATTTTGAGCCTTCAAATCTGAATAATTTGTTGACCGTAATAATTCTGCCTCAGAAGCAGCATATTGCTGCGCCTGAAGCGTAGCTTTGTTAGAACCGGTGCTGTTGATAGCAGCCTGGGTAATCTTGGCCGTGCCTATGCTCATAACTGAGCTGACCACAGCAAGAATTAAAACTACCGCAAGAAGGGCAGAGCCGCGTCGATAATTTTGTATCGTGGGGGGGTACAACGGTATTTAAATTTTACTATATTCATAATCTTGCTCCTTTCGACTCAACATCGATATATGGAGCAGATATTAATTCAGGTTTGACAAAAAGACAGATAAAACGTATAATAAACACAAAGAGACAACTGGTTGTGGAAAGCCGGTTCTCCTCAAAACTTTAGTGATTAGAAAGAAACCGTCTTACCGCTTAGGCGGTTTTTTTCATGCCGTAATTACTTACGATACGAAAGGATCAGCACGACCAGAGTTGCGAAAGCAATCATCAGAGATAACGCTTCGAAAACAGTCATAACATCACCCCCACTCGCTAGGGAGTAGAAAAACCGACTACCAATTGTCTCAAAATGTATTATAACATAATATTGATATTTTTAAAATACACCTCTAAAGGTGTATTTTTTATTTTAAGCATATTTAAAAACAAAGAGGCCGGGTTTTGTCCCAACCTCTTTGTTCATAAAGTCAATCTTACATTTTTTGCAAAAGATCTTTTAGTGCCTCCAGCTCTTCTTTACTGAGCGTCACACCCTTACCCATTTTGTCGTGCTCCGGAGACCATTCGCGAATGTCGTACTTAGGCTCACGCCCGTTCCAGGATATCAGGTTAAGCTCTTTAGTCCAGCCTTTAGAACCGGTGCTCAGAACACCGATATGTTCAACAATTTCAAAAGATATTTCCGTCTTAGGCATAATTTCACTCCTCTTGCGATCATTCCTCTTTCTTACTGAAAAAACTTCTGTTGCCACCGATACCAAAATACTTCTCAAAGAAAGCCTTCAAACGGTCAATAATACCCATCTTCTTTTCTTCACGCTTATTATTTTTTGTGAAACGGCTCACAGGCGGCATCATGCTATCAATATCCGTACCGGTAGTTTTGATTTCGCCCTGTTGAAATGCGTTTTCAAGAAAGTTGCGTGTAGCTTCAGGCTTAAGCTTTTCAGCCTTGATAATATCCTCAAGCTCTTCTTCACGCTTTTCAAAGACAAAATCATTCCAGTCGCCGATTATATCGTTACCGTCACTATCGTTAACATCCTCAATAAACGCTTCAATGAGCTTTTTCTTGCTGCGCAGAGTCGGACTGGAATCAACAGCCTTTTGGATAGTAACCAGTATTTCCTTATCCTCGCAGTTGCTGTCATGATACTGTTTGACCAGCATAAGGATATAGTCGATATTGACTTCAATCTGCTTTACAAGCTCAACCTCAAAGACAACATCATCGGTGATATCGGTTTTCTCGCCTTCCTGTCCTTTAGGAGGCCAGTTTTGACGCAAATCCTCGTAAATGCTGAGATAATCCTGCATATCACGCTCGCTGATGCCTTCCTTGCCGACAAATTCATCGAAGCAGCTAAGCAGATTGCGCATACGAAGCACTGCACCGAAAAGCATAATAAAGTTCTTTTGGTTCTTTTCGCCAATAATCTGATGCTCGGAGGCAGGATATTTTTCCTGCAGCTCAGCAATCATATCAATATAACCACGAACAGGCTTGCCATCATCGTCCCTGCAGCCATAATAATATTCTTTAAAGGTACGCACAAGCACAATGCTGCTCGCATCACGGTCTCCGAAAAGCGCAATAGCACTTTCCATGCGTGGCTGTAACCGGCGGAAGCATACAATGTTGCCGTAGGTCTTAATGGAATTCAGGATACGGTTTGTACGGCTGAACGCCTGAATAAGCCCGTGCATCTTTAAGTTTTTGTCAACCCAGAGTGTATTGAGCGTGGTTGCATCAAAGCCTGTAAGGAACATATTTACGACAATAAGCAGGTCAAGCTCCTTGTTCTTCATGCGCAGGGATACGTCCTTATAGTAGTTCTGGAACTTGTCAGAGGAAGTATCATAGTTCGTATGGAACATGACGTTATAGTCACGGATGGCATCTTCAAGAAAATCTCTTGAATTTTGGTCCAGAGCTGATGTATCCTCGGAGTTCTCGTCATCAATAACGCCGTCAGCTTCTTCTTCGTTGGCTCCGTAGCTGAAGATAGTTGCTATCTTCAAAGACTTGGAAGGATCTTCCGCCATCTGCTTTTTGAACTCCTGATAATAGAGCTTGGCCATTGGCACAGAAGCTACCGCGAAAATAGAGTTAAAACCGCTCAGACGCTGCTTACGCTTGATTTCTTCAACCTCTTGACGGCCTGCAGAAGCAACATCCTTAATGTTGGTCAGAGCGTTGAACACATAGGTCTTATCGCCACGGTAGGTCTTACGGTCAAAGTTATTGAGAATATACTTGGTTACAAGCGAAATACGTTCGGGAGCCATCATCGGCTTCTCACGGTCAATGCCCCATACATCTTCGTCCTTGATATCCTCTTCCAACGCCATAGTCTTGATGAAATCAACACGGAAGGGCAGGACGTTCTTGTCATTAATAGCGTCAACGATGGTATAGGTATGGAGCTTATCACCGAAGGCCTGCTCCGTAGTCATAAGCTGTGCGTTCTTCCTTGCGCCTGCGTTCTTGGCAAAGATAGGCGTACCGGTGAAGCCGAACAGGTAATACTTCTTGAAATGCTTGATAATATCGGTATGCATATCACCGAATTGAGAACGATGGCATTCATCGAAGATGATAACTATTTCCTTATTATAGACATCATGCTGCTGGTTTCTCTTAATAAAATTAGCAAGCTTCTGTATCGTAGTGATAATGATTTTAGCATTAGGATTCTCTAATTGCTTTTTCAGAATCGCCGTGCTGGTATTGCTGTTGGCAGCGCCCTTCTCGAAGCGGTCATATTCCTTCATAGTCTGGTAATCAAGGTCCTTACGGTCTACAACAAAGAGAACCTTATCAACGAAATCAAGCTGTGAAGCCAGTCTTGCAGTCTTAAAGCTGGTCAAGGTCTTACCGCTGCCGGTAGTATGCCAGATAAAACCGCCTCCGGCTACGTTGCCGTATTTCTTGTAGTTGTGCGCAATCTCAATGCGGTTCAGAATGCGTTCCGTTGCCGTAATCTGATAAGGACGCATAACCATCAGCATCTTTTCGGAGGTGAAAACGCAGTATCTGGTGATGATATTAAGCAGCGTGTGCTTGGCAAAGAAGGTTTTGGCAAAGTCTACAATATCAGGAATTACCTTGTTATTGGCATCAGCCCAATAGCTTGTAAACTCAAAGCTGTTGCTGGTCTTGGATTTCTTGGTCTTGCCGCTCACTGCATCCTTGATTGTATTGATACGGGTAGTGTTAGAGTAATACTTGGTCAGCGTACCGTTGGAGATAACGAAAATCTGCACATATTCGAAGAGTCCGCAGCCCGCCCAGAAGGAATCACGCTGGTAACGCTCAATTTGGTTGAACGCTTCGCGGATAGGCACTCCCCTGCGCTTTAGCTCGATATGGACCAGCGGAAGGCCGTTGACCAGCACAGTCACATCATAGCGGTTATTATACTTCGCACCCTCTGCCTTGCCGTTCTCGTACTGATTAAGCACCTGCAGGCGGTTGTTATGCACGTTCTTTTTGTCAATGAGGCGGATATTCTTGGAAGTGCCGTCCTCACGCTTCAGAACCTTTACATAGTCCTCCTGGATTGTCTGAGTCTTATCTTCAATCTTGTCATTAGGATTAGCGATAGCAGTAGTAAAGAACTGCTCCCATTCGCTGTCCGTAAACTTAATGTTGTTAAGCTCTTCCAAGCGTTCACGCAGGTTAGCGATAAGGTCAGCTTCCTTATGGATATTCAGATAGGTGTAGCCCTGTTCAGTCAGCAGACGGATAAATTCCTTTTCCAGCTCCGCTTCGCTCTGGTAGCTGTCCGAGCGTCTTGGCACAGGCTCATATTCGGTTATAACCGTGCTTTCCGTAGTTTCCGCTACGATATTAAAATAAGGCATGGCTTACGCCTCCTTTTTAAGTTCCTTAAAGGTTAAGAGCTTGTCACGATAGTATTCATACTGTTTTTGGCGCATTTCAATTTCTGCCGGCAGACCGCTGGAGATATCGTTACATAAAGCATCAAAACGATCCAATTTATCAACTAACTTCTGTTGTATACTTTTAGTTGGAACTAATACTTTGAACGCTAATACTTTTTGAAAATCTAAAGAATCTACGGTTCCGCCTTGTTTTTTAGTCTTTTCCAAAATATCTTTTCCCTTAGATTGTATAACATGAAAAGCATATCGTGGAAGAATCTCATCATTAACAACTAATATTTTGATATCTTGATTAATAGTAGTCGGAAATGGTATATAAGCAACCGGAAAAGTATGTTTTAAAATCCCAGAACGTGTAACTACGGCAATACTATTAGCTGGATATAAAGTCATAGAAGCTTCAATTAGTGCTTTTTGTGTGATATGGTCTTGTGTATCTAACAAGGTATTAAATTTCATATCTTTAGATGAAATCCAAGGTATCGAACCATTTTCCCAAAAGCTTTTTTCTGCCATAGATGGAGTTTTACCACCAGACCACTTACCTAATTCACCCAATTTCATCAAACGAACATTACCATTAATCTCTTCTTCACAACCATCATTAAAATTCAGCAAAAAATCCCTATAAAATTCATATTGCTTCTGACGAGCTGCAAGCTCGGCTGCAAGCTCGGCTGCAAGCTCGGTAGTTAAGAACGTGAAATTGTCCAGAATACGGACAATCTCACGTTGTACCTCCAGAGGAGGTACAGGGAGCTGAATACTCTTTAAAGTATCAGGTGTAACTTCCATAACTTTTGTTCCATGCGCCAATCTTCTCTTTTGATTGAAAAAATGCTGCGAATGAAAGAAATAAGCCAAATACTTAGGATCTAACGAATGATGTATTATAGCAGAATGTCCGCTAACCGCAACTTTTTCAGTACCTAACCAAGCAACACATTTGCAAATATCTTCAATATTTTCACTGGTAACTGCCATGATAATGTCATTAGGTTCTGCATATTTTTGTTTTGCAAAACATTCATCATTGATAAACGTCAACGTATTATCAGTAAACAAACCATAGCGTGTATATATTTGACCATAATGAATACAAGGCTTTCCTTGTTCTGTAAAGTCCTTCTTTTGGAAATTGCCACCTCGGGAAATAGTAGCAACATCTCCTAAAGTTTTATACTCCACCCCATCAGGGCACAGCCTTTCAATCAACTCTTCCAAATTACTCATTGTGTTTCACCACCATCTTCCTTCTCCTGCGGATGTTGCATATAAAATATATCCTTCTGCCTTTCAATTTCCGTGCGCAACTGCTCCTTCGTCGGCAGATAGGTCAGATACTTCGACATGAAAAGCCTGTCATTGTCGTGCAGCACAGAATAACGTGCGATATCTTCGCTCGTTTCGCTGCAAAGCAAAATGCCAATCGTGGGATTATCGCCCTCTTTGCGTTTCAACTCGTCATACATACGCACATACATATCAATCTGTCCCACATCCTGATGCGTAATTGTGCCCATTTTCAAGTCAATCAGCACATAACATTTCAACTCTATATTGTAAAACACCAAATCAATATAATAATCCTGCGTATCCGTCACGATATGCTGTTGGCGTGCAACAAACGCAAAACCTCTGCCCATTTCCATAAGAAAATCGCGGATATGTGACAGAATCGCTGCTTCAAGATCAGATTCCACAAAAGCATCCTCGGTACGAAAGCCAAGAAATTCGGCGATAATCGGACTTTTTAAAAGCTCAAACTTGTTCTTTTGATACTCTGCGGTTTTTTCCTTCATTTCTGCAATAATCTTTTCTTTTTGCGGCGATTGCAGCAAGCGATAATAATATTATGTGCCAATGTTCCTATCAAGAGTGCGTGAACTCCAACCTTCGCTCGCTGCTTCTTTCATATACCAAAGGCGGGCAGCTTCGTCAGAAACACGAAGAAGGCTGCAAATATGCGACCAATTAAGATTTGGCAGACATGTCTGCCAAATTGCTTTATCAGGAAAAAGTATATAAAACTTTCTAAAGTTACGCAGATTTCTTTCCGAAAAACCTTTGCCATATTCTTTAGTCAACTCTGCTGACAATATCTTAATTAAATTTTCTCCATATGCCGCACGTTCTTTACCATTTTGCTCTTCTTTAAAAATCCTTTTCCCGATTTTCCAATAGGTATCAAGCGTTGCGTAACTAATAACTTTGTATGCCTTATCTCTACTTTGAAATATTATATTCTTAATATCAATAAGAGTAGCATTATATTCATCAGTCATTAAATTTTTACTCATTACCCTACCTCTATTCTGTAACATCAGAAAATGGCACGCACGCGTGCCAAATATTTCAACTATACTAAATAGCAAGCTTCTATTCGGTAGCTACGGCTAGCGATTTACCCCTCAATTTCCACAATAATCTTGTCGATTTCGCTGCGCAGAACCTGCTCACGGGCAACAATCTCCGCGATTTCCGTATTGAGCTTTTTGATATCAATCTTCTCACGGGTGTCCTCGGGCTCCACATAAGTAGAAACAGAAAGATTGAAGTCATTCTCGGAGATTTCCGCATAGTCCGCCAGATGGCTGAAATGAGCAACATCCTCACGTTTAGCAAAAACATCAACGATACGGTCAATATTTTCGGGCGTCAGCTTATTGTTATTCGTAACCTTAATGCATTCCTTGGAGGCATCAATGAACATAACCTTGTTATCGCTTTTGCCTTTTTTGAGCACCATAATACAGGTAGCAATGCTCGTACCGAAGAAGAGACCGCCGCTAAGCTGAATAACCGCATCTACATAGTTGTTGTCTACCAGATACTTGCGAATCTTCTGCTCTGCACCGCCACGGTACATGATACCGGGGAAGCATACAATGGCAGCCGTGCCGTTGGCAGCGAGCCAAGACAAACTGTGCATGATGAAAGCCATATCAGCCTTGCTCTTGGGGGCAAGCACGCCTGCAGGTGCAAAACGCGGATCGTTAATCAAGGTAGCATCGCCGTCACCAACCCATTTTACGGAATACGGCGGGTTTGATACGATTAGCTCAAATGGTTCTTCATCCCAATGCTGCGGATTGGTTAGCGTGTCCTCGCAGGCAATATCAAACTTATCAAAGCCTATCTTATGCAGGAACATGTTAATACGGCAGAGGTTATAGGTCGTAATATTGATTTCCTGACCATAGAAGCCGTTACGGACAGCATCCCTGCCCAAAAGCTCAGCACATTTCAGCAGCAAAGAGCCGGAGCCGCAGGCCGGGTCATAAGCCTTGTTGATTTCCTTCTTGCCTACCGTGCCCAAACGCGTAAGCAGCACACTTACTTCCGGCGGGGTAAAGAACTCGCCACCGCTTTTGCCGGCACCGGATGCATACATGCCCATAAGATATTCATAAGCGTCACCAAAGGCATCTATGGAGTGGTCATTGATATCACCAAGATTCATATCTTTCACGCCGTTAAGCAGCTTTGCAAGGCGCTCGTTACGCTTCGCTACGGTCGCACCTAGCTTATTGCTGTTAACGTCAAAATCATCGAACAGACCGGAGAAATCAGCCTCAGACTCACTGCCCTTGGCAGAACACTCGATGTTGTTGAAGATACGCTCTAAGCGTTCGTTAAGGTTCTCGTCATTGGCTGCATTAGCGCAAACATTGCAGAACAGCTCGCTTGGCAGCATAAAGAAGCCCTTTTCCTCGATAAGACCTTCGCGGGCTTCCTCTGCATCCTCGTCGGACATCTTAGCATAATCAAAGTCAGTGTCACCTGCTTCAATCTCATTTTGGTTAATATAACTAGTCAGATCCTCAGAAATAAAGCGATAAAACATAGTGCCAAGCACATAGTTTTTAAAGTCCCAGCCGTCTACTGCTCCGCGCAGCTCATCCGCAATCGCCCAAATAGCACGGTGAAGCTCTTCTCTTTCCTGTTCCTTCTTGATATCAGTCACGTCAAAACCTCCTAAATTTATCTTAATGTATAGTAATTACTCAACAAACAAATTCATAATTATATTATACAGCCTTAAGCAGATAAAAGAAACGTTTTAAGGCTTTTTATTTCTTTGAACGGCACCAATAAAAAATCCTATTGCAGACTAACTCAGAACATCTGCAATAGGATTTTACGCCTATCTCATATTAAATTATGCAACAGCGCCGGCTTTCCCCTTACTTGCTCAGGTACTCGTCAATAGCAGCTGCAGCCTTCTTGCCTGCGCCCATAGCGCTGATTACGGTTGCAGCACCGGTTACGATGTCGCCGCCGGCAAATACGCCTGGAATAGAGGTAGCGCCTGCCTCGTCAGCAACGATATTACCGCGCTTGTTGACCTCCAGATCAGGAGTAGTCTGTTTAATCAGCGGGTTCGGACCTTGGCCGATAGCCATAACTACCATGTCAACGTCGAGCACATACTCGCTGCCTGCGATAGCTACAGGAGAGCGACGGCCGCTGGCATCCGCTTCGCCCAGCTCCATCTTGATGCACTTCAGGCCGTTAACCCAGCCCTTTTCATCGCCCAGAATAGCAACCGGATTGTTCAGCAGGCGCAGCTCAATGCCTTCTTCCTTAGCATGGCCAATTTCTTCCTTACGTGCGGGCATTTCTTCCTCGCTGCGGCGATAAACGATATATACCTGCTCCGCGCCAAGGCGCTTCGCGGTACGCGCTGCGTCCATTGCTACGTTACCTGCGCCAACGATAGCAGCCTTCTTGCCAACGTATACAGGTGTAGCGTAGTTCGGGAATTCGTAAGCCTTCATCAGGTTTACACGCGTCAAAAATTCGTTGGCGGAATATACGCCGTTAAGGTTTTCGCCGTCAATTTGCATAAAGTGCGGCAGACCGGCGCCGGTACCAACGTAAACAGCGCTGAAGCCTTCCTCCTCCATCAGCTCCTTGATGGTGAAGGTGCGGCCGATAACAGCGTCAACTACGATTTTTACGCCCAGCTTTTTCAGTGCGGAGATTTCGTGCTGTACGATTTCCTTGGGCAGACGGAACTGCGGAATGCCGTACATCAGCACACCGCCTGCAGCATGCAGTGCTTCGTACATGGTTACATCATAGCCCATTTTTGCCAAATCACCGGCGCAGGTCAGACCGCTGGGGCCGCTGCCTACTACGGCAACCTTTTTGCCCTTGCGTTCTGCCGGAGCTTCTACATCGTTATCCAGGCCATGCTCGCGCGCATAGTCGGCAACAAAGCGCTCCAGGCGGCCGATAGCTACAGGCTCGCCCTTAATGCCCAGCACGCACTTGCCCTCGCACTGGTTTTCCTGCGGGCAGACACGGCCGCAGACAGCAGGCAGGGTACTCTTCTGCTTAAGGATTTTATAGGCCTCGGCAAAGTTTTCCTGTGCCACCTCATGGATAAACTTAGGAATATCAATATTAACAGGGCAGCTGCCTACACAACGCGGTTTGGGGCAGTTCAGGCAGCGCTGTGCCTCGTCTACCGCCATTTCCTTAGTGTAGCCAAGTGCTACCTCCTGAAAGTTTTTGTTACGCACATCAGCCGGCTGCTCCGGCATAGCATTTCTCATTCCTCCACGCATTTGCAATGACCTCCACAGCTATATTCCAGTGCTTCCTGGTCCTTGTACATCTGCTGACGCATTACCAGGTTCGCAAAATCTACCTCGTGAGCATCAAACTCCGGTCCGTCTACACAGGCAAATTTGTTCTCGCCGCCAACCATTACACGGCAGCCGCCGCACATGCCGGTGCCGTCTACCATGATGGTGTTGAGGCTGGCTGTAGTTTTAACGCCGAAGGGTTTGGTGGTTGCTGCCACGTTTTTCATCATGATAACAGGGCCGATGGCCAATACCAGATCAATCTTCTCGCCTGCCTCCAGCATTTCACGCAGCGGGTCGGTTACAAAGCCCTTGCGGCCTGCACTGCCGTTATCGGTGGTCAAAATCAGCTCGTCGCTGATAGCAGCCATTTTATCCTGCCAGATTACCAGATCCTTGTCGCGCGCACCGATGATGGAGATAACATTGTTGCCCAGCTCGTGGTATGCACGCGCGATGGGATAAACAGGCGCAACGCCGATGCCGCCGCCAACTACTACAACAGTACCGAACTTGCCCATCTCGGAAGGATGTCCCAAAGGACCTACTACGTCGAGAATATCATCACCCTCGTTAAAGGTGTCGCACAGATGCTTGGTAGTGTTGCCCACAGCCTGCACGATTAAGGTGATATAGCCTTTTTCACGGTCAAAATCCGCAATAGTCAGAGGAATACGTTCGCTGTATTCGTCAGTGCGGATGATTACAAACTGTCCCGGATGGCATTTGTGTGCCACCAGCGGCGCGTCTACGACGAACTCGTAAACAGCAGGTGCTAAATTTGCTTTGGTAATGATTTTAGCCATTTTCTTGCTTTTCTCCTTTTGCTGCTAATTGCTATTTATTCAAAAGCTTTCTGGTGCAAGCCTCAGCTTCCGCGTAAATCTTTTCTTCGTCAAAGGTCAGCAGCTTGCCTGCTTCCACAACCTTTTTGCCTGCTACGAAAACAGTGTCGGCGTCAGTGCTGCTTGCCGCATAAACCAGCTGGGACAGCTTATTGTGACGCGGATACCAGTAAGGCTTGTGCATATCCCACAGTACGATATCTGCCTGCTGACCTGCCTCCAGAAGTCCTGTATCGGCAAATCCCAGAGTTTTTGCACCGTCAACGGTTGCCATCTCCCACGCTTTTTTAGCAGGAACAACGAGAGGATCAAAGGTGGTTGCCTTATGCAGCATTGCGGCAGCACGGCATTCCTCCAGCATATCCAGATTGTTATTGCTGGAAGCGCCATCCGTGCCCAGGCCAACACAAATGCCCTTGTTCAGCATTGCCGCTACCGGTGCGATACCGCTTGCCAGCTTCAGGTTGCTCTGCGGGTTATGCGCTACACGTACGTGCTTGGCAGCCATGATGTCCATATCCTCGTCGGTCAGGTGTACGCAGTGCGCAGCAATGGTACCCAGCTCAAACATGCCCAGCTTATCCATCAGCTGAATCGGCGTCATGCCATGCTCTTTGACAACGGTATCAACCTCAAATTTAGTTTCGCACAGATGCATCTGGATTTCTGCCTTGTTGGCAGCAGCCTCGGCAATAACCTTTTCCAGATAATCAACAGGACAGGTATAAGGAGCGTGCGGACCGTAGGTAATGCGGATACGGCCGTTGTCATAGCCCTGCCAGTTCTTCGCCAGCACAGTGTTTTCTGCCAGCTTTACGTCCTTGTCCGGCGCTACGCCGATCAGTCCGCGGCTGAGGTTAGCGCGGATACCGGTTTCGGCGCAGGCACGCGCAACATCCTCCATGAAGGCGTACATGTCGGCAAAGCAGGTAGTACCGCCCTTCAGCATTTCTACGATGCCCAGCATTGCGCCCCAGTAGATGTCGTTAGCGTCCATCTTGTCTTCAATCGGCCAGATTTTGTTTTGCAGCCAGTCCATGAGCGCCATGTCATCGGCATAGCTGCGCAGCAGCGTCATAGAAACGTGGCCGTGGGTGTTGACCATGCCTGCGGTAGCCAGCTTGCCCTTGCCGTCCACAATTTCGTCGGCAGCAAAGTCTGCAGGCACGTCCTTGCCTACATAAACAATCTTATTATCTTCAACGGCGATGTTCTGCATTTCACCGTTCGGAGTATGCAGAAGCTCGATATTTTTAATCAGTAGCTTAGCCAAAAGATTTCACTTCCTTGGTATAAATTAAGTCCTGCCTCCCTGTATAATGCTTAGGTAGGCAGATGACAGTGATATTATTGTTATCTACTCCTCGCCCTGCTGACGCTTGGAGTAATGCTTTTCATAAAAATCATGCATCACGTCCACGTCCTCACAGCTCAGCTCGTACACCTTGTTGCCGGTGCCTGCACAAATTACGGCAATCTGCGCCGCCTTTTCCAGAATTTCGGCAGCAAGCAGTGCCTCCGCCAGGTTCTTGCCCCAGCACACAGCGCCATGGTTGGCCAGCAGAACAGCCTTTTTGCCGTTCAGCGCGCGCACGGTGTTCTCCGCCAGCTCCTGCGTACCGCAGAGAGCGTACTGGGCACACTCCACCCTGCCACCGATAATCTGCACGATATCCTCAATAATCGCCGGCACTCCCTGATGCATAGCCGCAAGCGCACTGGCATAAATGCTGTGCGTATGGATTACGGCACCTGCCTCGGGATAGGCGTTGTAAATGGCGGTGTGTACCTTCAGTTCGGAAGAAGGAATATGCTTACCTTCAACAACTTCGCCATCACGGTTGATAATAACAACGTCCTCGGGCGTCAGCGTTTCATAACCATGACCGGAGGGTGTGATAGCAATGTTCTGCGCGTCAATGCGGCAGCTGATGTTGCCCCAGGAGCCTGCGACGAGCTTTTTTTCAATCAGCGCATGGCCTGTTTCCACAATGGCGGTACACGCACTTTCTTTAGCAAATAACTGCGTTTCCATGATTATTCGGCAGCCAGATATGCCTTCTGCTCTTCGCTCAGGGTGTCGATGCCTGCGCCCATAGCCTGCAGCTTCAATGCAGCGATTTCGGTATTCAGCTCTTCCGGCAGTACATACAGTTTGTTTTCCATTGCTCCCTTATGGTCAAGCAGATATTTCATAGCCAGGAACTGCATAGCGAAGGACAGGTCCATGATTTCAATCGGATGGCCGTCGCCGCAAGCCAGGTTAACCAGACGGCCTTCACCCAGCAGGTTCAGCTTACGTCCGTCAGCCATGGTGTAGGTCATGATATTTTTGCGTACTTCATACGGAGCAACTACGGAAAGCTCCTCCAGATGATGTTTGTTGATTTCTACGTCGAAGTGACCTGCGTTGCACATAACAGCGCCGTTCTTCATAACCTCCATATGCGGTTTGGTGATTACGTCCTTGCAGCCGGTTACGGTTACAAAGATATCGCCGTGTTTTGCAGCCTCCTGCATCGGCATAACGCGGAAGCCGTCAAATACTGCTTCAATACCCTTAATCGGATCAACCTCGGTAACGATAACGTTTGCGCCCAGGCCTTTGGCACGCATAGCAACGCCCTTACCGCACCAGCCATAGCCTGCAACAACAACAGTTCTGCCTGCTACGGACATGTTGGTGGTACGCATGATGCCATCCCAGGAGGATTGGCCGGTACCGTAACGGTTATCAAACAGATACTTGCAGTAAGCATCATTAACAGCAATCATCGGGAATGCCAGATGACCTGCTGCAGCCAGAGCCTTCAGACGATGTACGCCGGTGGTGGTTTCCTCGCTGCCGCCCATCAGGTTAGGAATCAGGTCACGACGTTCGCCGTGCAGCATATTAACCAAATCGCCGCCGTCATCAATAATCAGCTGCGGTTCGCTCTTTAAAGCCTCGCGCAGATACATATCATATTCTTCGTTGGTGCAGCCATGGGTTGCGAAAACAGTTACGCCGCTGTCAACCAGTGCTGCGGCAATTTCGTCCTGAGTGGAAAGCGGGTTGCTGCCGGTAACAACAACATTAGCGCCTGCGTTCTTCAGCACGAGTGCCAGATAAGCGGTTTTTGCTTCCAGATGAATGGTTACAACCATGTTAATGCCCTGGAAAGGCTTAGTTTTGCTGTATTCATCGTTCAGATGGTTAAGCAGGGGCATATATTCCTTTGCCCACGCGATACGTTGATGACCCAACGGTGCCAATTTGATGTCTTTAATAATGCTTTGCATAGATTCAAAAATCCTCCTTTAATATATGCTCTTTAGTCTTGTAAAAGAGCCTGCAATTTCTTAATACTTTCTGTATACGGCGCTTTAAGTACGCCATGCTCGGTAATAATACCGGTAATAAGCTCTGCCGGTGTCACGTCAAACGCAGGGTTAAACACTGCCACGCCCTCAGGCGCAGTCTGCTCGCTGCGGAAATGACGTACCTCGTCGGCCTTGCGCTCCTCAATAGGAATCTGCGCACCTGTAGCAATGGAAAAATCAAAGGTGCTCGTCGGTGCGGCGATATAAAACGGAATTCCGTGTGCCTTCGCCGCCAGTGCTACGCCATAGGTTCCGATCTTGTTCGCTGTGTCGCCGTTGGCCGCAATTCTGTCAGCACCGACAACAACAGCGTTCACGCTCTTCGTGCGCATAGTCCACGCTGCCATATTATCGGTAATCAGCGTAACCGGAATGCCGTCCTCAAACAGCTCAAACGCCGTCAGGCGCGCACCCTGCAGCAGCGGACGTGTTTCGTCGGCATAAACCATCTTCAGCTTGCCCTGCGCGTAGGCACTGCGGATAACGCCCAGTGCCGTGCCCCAACCGCAGGTTGCCAGTGCGCCTGCGTTGCAGTGCGTCAGCACTACGGCAGCTTCAGGCAGCACAGCAGCGCCGTATTCGCCCATACGCTTATTCATGGTGATATCGTCCGCATAAATCTGCTCGGCCTTCACCTCCAGCGCCTTGATAATCGCCGCAGGGGACTTGTCCTCGCCGTTCAGGCGCACAGCCAACGCATACTGCAGATTCGCCGCCCACGCCAAATTTACCGCCGTCGGACGCGCAGTAATCAGATCTGCGCGCACAGCATCCAGCGCACCCAAAAAGTCCGGCTTGTCTGCAACCTCGCGCGCACCAAGCCCCATAGCGAAGGCAGCGGCAGCGCCGATTGCCGGAGCACCGCGCACCTCCAAGCGTTCAATCGCCACTTTCACGCGCTTGTAATCCACGCAGGTAATCCATTCTATCTTTTGCGGCAGCAGAGTCTGGTCCAAAAGCACCAGGCTCCCCTGCTCCCAACGCATAGTTTCTACCATAACAACCTCTTACAGCTTAAAGCCGCCAAACTCCTGCATAGCGTGATGGCAGTTGCACTTCGCTTCAGTCGGCTCTTCATAAGCGATGAAGGACAGAATCAGCTTTTCCATATTCTTAATGCTCAGTGCCATAGCGTCGCAAACCTCTTTATGGGAAAGCGGTGTCGGGGAAATGCCGGCAGCCATATTGGTAACGATGGAGCAGTTAGTGTAGCACATCTCTGCCTCACGCGCCAGAATGGACTCAGGCATATTGGTCATGCCAACAAGGTCACCGCCCAGCATAGCGAACATTTTAATTTCGGCAGCACTTTCAAAGCGCGGGCCTTCGGTGCAAACATAAACACCGTGCTTATGGAAGGTGATATCCGTTTTCTCCAGGCATTTGATAACCTTCTCGCGCAGAGTCGGGCAATACGGATAAGTGAAATCGCAGTGCGCTACACCACGCTCGGGGGAATCATAGAAGGTGTTGATGCGGCTCTTGGTGAAGTCCAGCACGTTGTCGCAAACTACGAAGTGACCTGCCTTCATCTCCGGGTTGAGGGAGCCAACTGCGGTAGTAGCAAAAATCTCCTCCGTGCCCAGGCTTTTCATCGCCCAGATGTTGGCGCGATAGTTTACCTTGTGGGGCGGTACGGAGTGGTCTACACCGTGACGGCTCACGAAAACCACCTGATTACCGCTCATTGTGCCGATGTTGCACAATGCTTTACCAAACGGTGTTTCTATAATCTTTTTTTCGAATCCCTTCAGGGTATCGGGATTATCAATACCAGTTCCGCCAATGATAGCAATTTTACGCATATGCTTTGCCTCCCTTATAGTTAAATGTGATAATGAAAACTGTTTGCTGAAGTATGTTATTACGCATAATATCTATGCAGATTCTCCACACTTTTTCTATTATATAATACCATAAATAAGGCATAATTTAAAGAGTAAAGAAAAAGCACTCTCAGCAGGTGTGAGAGTGCGAAGTGGGTGTGGGTTAACTTTTAAGCAATGCTCTGATTTTCTTATTAGCTTCTTCTAAAGTATTACAATTAGAAAAAATATATAAACGGTAGATTGTATAATCAACTTGTTCTTGCAATTTACGGCCACATTTTTTATAGCTCCGGAAAAACCTTTGTTTCCAGAACGGTTATCTTACATTCGTGCTGCATAAAGTGTCCTCCATGAGCTTTATCGCTTACTCGATGATCCCGTCTGTATCAAAGATATGATCCAACTCATCGGTGTTAATTGCGTGTGAGACCTTGTCGCGGATTGCCGTCCGGTACATATCAAGCCTCTTAAACTGATTCTTTCCGAGAGCATCTTTACTCATGCGAATCAACTGGATTCTACCGACACCCGGATTCTGTCTTGCATATTCCGCAAAGCCCTTAGCCTTTCCGAGGTTATCCTTAAAGTCTGCACTGTGCGGCTCAAGAATATCGATCACATAGCCGAGGCGCTCGTCCTCGCGGACTACGATAAAGTCCGGATAGGTCGGTTTAATTTCTCCATCGATTTCATAAGGAATGCATAGTGCCCACGAGCCTCTGGAAGGATTGCGAATCCAGCATACAAAGTCCGGACGCTTTTCTTCTGTCTCGATAAGCTCGGCTTCCCAGCCGTTCAATTTCAGTTTTGCAGTTCCGGTCGCCTCGCTGACAAAGAGATGGTCTCTGTATTCCTTACCGCCTGCCTCGTGAGGAACCTGTATGGTTTCCGGCAAACGGAAATTATGCTTGCTGACAGGATCACCATCGGACACGATGCTGTCGTATTCCTTACGGATTTTTTCTGAATCTATAGTCGCGATGTACCTTCTATAATCATCATTCAGGCCGTGGAAACGAGTCTCGGCGTATGCGTGCAGCTGCTTCATGCACTCTTCATTAGCAACAAACAAAATGACGTCTACCTTAAAAGCCGTGAGGTCGGAGTAATCCATGTACTTGTTTCCATAGGCCATGCCAATGCCTTCCCGACCAAGTTTCACATCAGCAATTTGGAACTGCCTTTCGATATCCGTATCAGTCGTCGTGAACATGTCGTGTACAGAATAATTGTCCACAGTCTCACCAAAGGCATCAAAGATCTGTGTCGCCAGCTTGAACTGCTTAACCTGCTGAACAAGATCCTCATATTTATCTTTTGCCTTCAAATCCTCCACATAGCTATGGATCATCTCGACGATCTCATCCTGAACCTCACGGATGGCCTCGCGATGTAATTTAGACATAGTAAGCAGGTGCGCCATCCGATACAGGGATTTGAGATAATCGTTGATCCGGAGAGCTCTGACATTGTATGAAAGCAACCCGGCATCATTGATAAACTTCATAACCGCTTCACGGTCAAACAAATCCGGCTCTTCTTCCGGCTGGCTTTTCGGAGCCGCTACCGGTTCAGAAGTTGCACTCGGCTGAGTCCCTGCTGCCGGTGCCACGTCAGACTGGGTAGCATGTGTGTTGTCGGCATTTGGCTGCTGGAAAGTTGTTGCAGGCTGTGTATTGGCTAATCCTGCTGCATCCGGGATCTGCGTTTGCTGCTGTATCGTTGCAGATGTAGCCTGCATATCTGTTGCCTCCACTGGAGCTGGTGTCTCGGTGATTTGATTTGTAAATGCGTCCAGAGTCATCTGTCCCGGAATAAAGGTCTGCGTTTTTTTCTTCGGTTTGACAGTCAAGGTCTCGAAACGCTTTCCAGACAGAGATTCACCATAAATATCCGTCGGAATGTCTCCGCCCTCCGTGCTCTGCAAAGCTTCCACAACATCCTTGACGGTATCTTCATTGAAGTACGGCAAATAGAGATGCACGTCGTTCAAAACGTCATCCACCTGAATATGCATCTGCATTGGTGTTCTTACCATTCGACCGAGAAGCTGTGCGATGTAGGTAGCATCATTGGCATGTTTGAAGGACATCATGGTCTCTGCACGCGGGCAATCCCAGCCAGTGGAAAGATTCTCTTTGAAGAAAACCACGCGGATATTTCTATCCTCTGCGATGTTGGAAGGCTCCTCATAGCGCACATCGAGTCCATTGACGGTCAGTGTAGCCGTCGTGCCACCGAAGGTATGCACCACCTGTCCGCTTTCCAGTTTGAAGCCGGTACGTTCCTCGATCTTAGCAATGCAGTCATCCAAATTGGTATCCGTCAAAGCATCACCGGTTCCATTCAAAACCTGAATAATCAGAATTGGATTCACATAGGCATAATGCTGCTCAAAGCAATACTGCGTCCAATGCTCCCACTTTTCTTTCCAGTCATCCGCAGCAGCCTGCAGAATGGCCATATCGTTATTGACCGTGCCTTCTTCCGGGTAGGTAATGACGATTCTGTCCTTCAAAAGACCGGAGGCACGGACTTCATCTGTGGTGACGATGGACTTGTGAATCGTGGAGGACGTGCCCTCGACCAAAGCATTGAATCTCTGCGTGGTAGCAGACATTCCGATAACCACTGGCATCGGAGGGATGCCGTCAGAATCGCTGCCCTTGATAAATTTCTGCATGATTGTTGTGGCCTTGCTGGCTTCACGTCCCTGCATGCCACGATGCGCCTCATCAATAATGAAATACAGCCTATCGCTCTTTTCCCGGACAGTATTCGCAAGAGTCTGCCAAATGGTAAAGGTACGGCCATCTCCATTCTTGGTAAGCTTGGATGTAACTGACAGCTTCTGCGTATTCAGGAAATAGATGTGACCGTCCTCGAACATTTCTTTGTCAAAGGAATCCTCCGTTACAGTCACGCATTGCGAAAGACGGACTTTATCAGCCTTGGCATCGATTTTTTGCTTGGACTGTTCATTCAGCTGAGGCGAATCCGAGAGCCAGACGATAATTGCATCCGGCTGCTCCACATACTGCTCGTCACCGAACAGGATATCCTCGATCAGCGCAGACATGATGATGGTCTTTCCGGCTCCGGTTGGCGCAGTGAAAGAAACCACCTGCGGCGCGTGTGTCCTGTGATAACTGCCCATTGCCTCCGCAGTCTTCATGCGAATATCAGCAAGCGCTTTTTTCTGAAAAGGGAATAATTCTACTCTCATGGTTACCTCCCCGTATTGATTCTGAAATTATCCAGATAGTCTCTGTAAAGCTGATAACAGTCTTTGCCATCGTAGGTACGGATCATTGACCGGTATGCTGTCTCTGAATCCGTTATAATGAACACGGTATGAATCTCCGGATGTTGGTTAAGCTGCTCATCAAATTCGGAGTAATACAGCTCATCGATCAGGACTGCCATTTTGTTTTCAGGGAGAATTAGCATCTCAGGCAATGCATCGTTTTCAAGTATCGGACACTTTCCAACGGCACCACCCTTCATCCAAAGCACCGGGAGTAGCTCTCTGAACTGCCTGCCAAGTGCCACAGATGTCTTGTCGAGGAAGCTTAGTTTGAAGAAAGCAGCGTTTGCCTTAAACCCATCCGACATAGGAATGTTACTGCCGATGTATGTTCCTTCCAAAGGTTTGTTCTCGATATTAATCCCCTTGATGCTACATTGAACTCTTGGCCAAGTTACATTACGCGCAATTCCTTTTTGCTCCCATTCTTTATCACCAGGTTTGAAACCTTGTTGAGTTAAATCCTCAGCCGCTTCAACAGCAACCTCATTATTTGTCACCACAATACATCTTCTATGACCCGCATCCTCGCTATTGAGCAGATTGACAGCATGGAGTGTGGTTCCTGATCCTGCAAAGAAGTCAACAACAACTGCATTAGGTTTGTCATAAACGCACATTGCGATACAATCTTTCACGGCATATAAAGATTTGGGATAGCTAAATCTGTCACTACCAATAATCGAGTTTAATAATGTTGTTCCGTACTCGCTGGCATTATGTGATGTCTGATTCCATACAGATTTCGGTTCAACCAATTTCTCTGAAATCCTCTTTAATATCAGAGCACCTTTATCGTCTTTTCCTTCAATCGTTATAGCACCTTTTGCTATTTCGTCCTTTATTCCCTGATTTAAATAATTAATCGCCCACCTCTTCTGTTTTTTGTTATACGTTCCAAGTTTGGCTGTACCATCCTCAAGTGCGGAAATAAATGTTTCCCTTTTCAGCTGCCATCTGCCTTCACTGCCATTAGTTCTCATTGGCCACACAATATCAATGCCAGATGCAGCCGAAACAGTGTTTCTGTCGACATTTAAATCGAGCGGCTCTCCAACACCAGTAATTGTGGCGGTATCATGATCCACATAAATAGGGTAAAAATGTTTCGGTTTATCCGCTCTATGCGATGCCGCACCTCGACGTAACATTGAAAGCCAACTTACCTTTTCATTAACTTCCTCGCTCGCATCCTCATTATTCTGTGCATCCAACATGTTATGTTCAGCTTTCCTGATTGAGGCATCACCAAACATAACAAAATAGAGATACTCCGCTACTCTTGAAAATTGTGTAATTTCTTTTTTAGTTGTAACTCCACGGTTTCCCTTATGCGAAACACCTTTTCTGTTTATTATGCTCGTCACCATCTGAATTCGAGCTTCCGGAAACATTTCTTCTAGAAGACAACCAAGGTGCAGATACTCTTTCTCATCAATCGTCACAATCAACACAGAGTCATTCGGGTTTAGCAACTTCTTGGCAATTTTTAGACGTTTCTCCATCATGGAGAGCCATTTGCTATGACGATAAGCATCAGAGCTATCTACATAGTCATTGTTGTATTTCCAGTCCTTTGCGCCGGTGTTATATGGCGGATCGATGTAGATGCAATCTACTTTCTCTGCGTAGAGATATTCCAGCAGCTGCAGAGCGTGGTAATTGTCCGCCTCAATCAATGTATGCCAAAGACCGCTGTCCGGAGCGTTCTCCACGCTGTCCAGCGGTTTCAGTGTCGGGTAGATCGGCTCACCAAACTCGGCCACTACCACAAGCTCATCCAACTTAAAAGTTTTCTGCTCATGCGTTTCTCTGCGGTCGCACTGAACCTCATCGCCATCAATATTCATAACGGTGTAGATATCGCTGACATATCCGGTCTTCCGCGCCACCTTAGAGCCGACGCGAATCGGCACGTCATAGAGCGGCGTGCATTCCGGCAGATGTTCCTCGAACACCAGCCCGAATTTCTTCTGCTTAAGCAGCTTATTCGTTTCTTTCAGAATTCGTTCCTTAAGAGCCGGATCGTCAATCTGCTGGATCAGGTCTTGTAATAAAGCCATAACGCCACCTCATTCTTCCGTTATCGTTTTTTCTTTTATGTGATAATCAATGCCATGCTTCTTGCAGAAGGAAATCACCTCTGCTGCGCATTCATTGTAAAAATGCTTATGTCCCTCGTAGGAATTTGCTACCTTACTGTAGTTTGTCCTTCCGAAAATGATCCGGTCTGTGAAGGAGACTGCTTCCAGTAATTCCTTCAGATCTTGCTCAACCATATTGGGAGTCGGATACGGTTCCATGCTTACCCACGTCCTGCACCCAGCTTCATGAAGCGCCTTCAAGGCTGCCAGCCTGTCTGCACAGGGAACGGCGCCCGGTTCCATCTGTTCCCGGTATGCCTCATCCAGAGTAATCAGTGTAATCCCGTACTCATTTTCCGGAGAGAGCTCTGCCAGCTCTATTGGTAGCAGACCCTTTGTCAGAGTCGTACATTTGATACCGGCATCGTTCAGCTTCCGGATAGCTGCAATGCTCATCTGGGAAACATCCGGATATCCTTCCATGAATGGATCTGTGGTAAAGCAAAGTTGCACAGACTGAATCTTGTCCCTGAGCCTTGGTATTTCCTTATCAAGCAATTCAAGCGTATTTGAAACAAGTACCGGTTCAAGCCAGTCCTCATAATCTTTAATCTGCCCGAATCGCTTCTTCATCAGGAATGCATAACATGGATATTTGCATCCATGCGCACAGCCCTGCACATGATTCATTGTGTAGTCACCATACTCTACCCCTGTTTGATAAAGCATGGATTTTCGTTTTATCGTCTTCAAACTACTTTCATCCTCCGCCTACTTGTTCTTCAATATATGATTCGCTATCCGCAGAGCGAGCCCTTGCGCTTTCGGGCTCTCACTTGCAATGGCAAAGCAGAATAGGAACATTGGCGAATTCCTGCTGTTCCTGAAAATTCGTGCAAGCTTTGACACAGACGGAAAGATTCTCTCCAGCCGGGAGAGGATATACTCCTTTATGTGTTCCGGATTCGCGTCCTTTACCATACGCTCGCCATCGCTCTGCCCGGATTCATCCGAAATAAAGTCAAAGAGCGACATATGTGGATCTTTCTTATAGAATTCCTCCCGCCATCCGGAATCTCCAAGCAACCGATCTATGCAATCCTCCCATTTATCGTACTTTCCGTTTTTCGGCAGCATCCGTTCGAGTGCAGAAAACGGAAAGAGGTACCATACATCTATTGATTTCGTCTGTGCTACATTTTCAAGCGTCGTCCAATTTACCTGCGTCGCATATGGATCTAAGAAAAGTAAGCCTCTGTTGAATCTCCAATCCACGCTGCTGATAATATCTGCGAGCTTATCGTTCGCATCGCCACAAAATATCGTGACCCTTCTTCTCATCTGCGGAAATTCGACATTTATCATATCTTGAAGTTCTCCCGCCTTCTGAGAATCCGCTTCTATGAAATAATAGTGGTCGAACTTTTTATCAGACGCCAGCGCACGCTTAGCCGAGCCCACAAGATATTGCCCGCCGTCGCTGGTCTCGATTTCTCCCGTCCCGGCAAAGGCGTCTATATAAAGTTTCTTGAATTTCTGGTTTTGCAGTGCAATCAGGTACGCATCCAGATAGCTGGTAAAGATGTTCAGCTTCTCTTCAGTCCAATTGCCGCCAAATTTCTGTGACGTCGCCATAAATTTCAATCACCTCATCTATGTAAAACTCAGTCTCATGAAGAGAATGAGATTACTGTTTCCTTCTTTCCTGTATCAGGATTCACAATCTGCTCGACCTTGGCACCAAAGCCCTTTAGTTCTTTTCTCACTTCATCCCGAAAGCCATCCGATGGAAAGATTGGATGATTGTCGAGCAGCTCCCACAGTTCATTCAAAGGCACTTGCTTTTGGCCTCTAAACGACCGATCCAAATACCTCGCTATATCAACCACATGCAAGCAGGAGTCATCCTCTTCAACCACAATCTCACCATCGAAGTTAAAAGATAGCTGCCTGTTTTCAGCGGAGTGCTTAGTAGATGACTGTGCTCCGAATACTTTCCACGCACTCTTCTTGTAGAGTCTGAATCCCACTTTATTACTCGTGCAGTGAATCAGGTTATACACGAGCGAATTCTGCGTGTTGTAGAACGGAAAGGCCGAAACGTAATATCTGCGGGAACCCTTCAGGGAATTAATGATTTCCTCTACTCTTGTTTCATAGGCTTTCTTATCGCTTCCGTATGGCACCAGCTTCTCGAAGTCCTCCAGATAAGTGTTCTCATACTTTTCTTTTGTTGTCTTCTTCTTGGCGCTTGTGATTGCCCTCACCGGATCTGAAACCATGTGGTTGATCATGACTTCTCCCCAGTTGCGGAAGAATGGCAGAAGCGCCTCCCAATCAATAGTCGCATCATACGGATCATAGAGCAGGAAATAATGCAGATGCCCGGTTCCATACAACTGTGGCCCGATAGTACGAAGTAGCTCATGCGCATCTACACGCGACGTAACGATCTTGAAATTACGCTCGTCCTTCGGCAGGTGCTTTTCTAACTCATCCACTCTGGACTTGTCTTTATCGTTCAGATAGATATGGATGTTCTTCTCTGTATAGGTTCTTGCTGCTTCCCGGAGTGCCTCTGAAACTCGTACTGCTGTGCCCTTCACGGGATTTCCATCATCGTCAGTATATATCCCACTGTTACACATACAGTCGATAAAGATCAGCCCATTGCAAGCATCATTTAGTAACAGCTTCTGCGCCCATGATTTTATATATTCCTCGATCAATTCAAACTTCTTGATCGTATGAGGACTTGCTTTACTGATTACGCTCTTTTTTCTGCCGGACATCAAATCACTCCTCAAGTAGTTTCATTTTCTTCTGTAGGGATTAGTTCCATGATGTCCCCTATATCGCATTTAAGCGTTTTGCACACTTTCATCAGAACTTCCATGCTTACTGTCTCGCCCTTCGAGAGCTTGGTTACCGAAGCCCAGCTGATCCCGGCAGCTGCCTGCAAGTCTTTCTTCTTCATGTCTTTGTCAATCAATATTTTCCACAATTTTTTATAACTAACTTCCACGGTAGTCACCTCTCGATTTTCAAAAACGTGATTTTACCACTGTACTTACACAGTATAGCACAAGACTTTCAAAAAATCAAGAGTAATTCTTCACAAATGCAAGAATTTTCTTTCGTTCTTATCGAAAAATCAACAGGTTTATGCTATACTATGTCTATATCCTCAAATTTTCGTATCCAAGAAAGGGAGTCTGCTGGCCGTAGGAACGTATAACAACGAGATTGAGCAGTTTATATATACTGTGTGCTACCGCCCTATGTGGGAGGCAGCCTATAAATATATTGCAGAGCATCCTTATGCCCTGAATTTATCTTATTCCAGAATTCAGAATCCGGATTCTGCCATGCTTGATGACATGACCCTCGAATTTCCTAAGAATTGTAGTGTTCAAGCGTTTTTGTAACACTAATGGCTAAAAAATCATGAAGCTATTCTGGCTTCGTGTGGTGTAGCATAATTGTTATAACTATGTGGCCTTACGTAATTATATTCAACATACGCAAAGTCTGATACAGCTTTATACAGAGCTTCTTCAGTCTTAAACTCATACAGATTTATACACTCATTTTTCAGCGTGTTGAAATATCTTTCCATCGGAGCATTATCATATGGATAGCCAGCCTTGCTCATACTTTGACTTATATTATTTCCTTTGCAAAATTCTGTAAATACTTTTGGTGTAAACTGTACCCCTTGATCGCTATGCAAAATCAGCTCTCCTTGTATCTTGAGCTGGGAATCTAATGCTTTTTTCAAGGTTCTTATTGCCAGATCGCTTGTTATATTGCGGTCTGTAATACTAGCTATTACACTTCTGTCATGCAAATATATTATTGTATAATTATATCGTACTTCGTTATTTGCTAGAAACAGATTTGTAAAATCTATACACCATTTATTATTGATTTCTTTAGCTGTAAAATCCTGATTCAGCTTATTGTCAAATGTCGTATGAGCTTTTCCGTACTCATATGCTGGCTTTTTGGGCCTTACAATTGTACTGTTAAGGTGCTAAGGCAGCAACCCTGCTTTAACAGGTAAGCTCTGACAGCTCTATAACCAACAACGCCGTTATGAGAATGATATAGTTGCTTGATAAATCTTGTTCAATTTGCACTTGCAATCTACCAAATATATTTTCAGTAAAAACTTTAATTACTTCCCCACTATCTCCAGCAGCTCCTCCGGTCTTGCAATCACAAAATCAGGCCTGCCCTCCTCCAGCAGCTTTTCCCAGCCAAAGGCCGTATAGCGCACGGCAACGGTTTTCGCACCAGCACTACGTCCGCTCTGCAAATCGAAGGGACTGTCGCCGACGCACAGGCACTCCTCAGGCTTTACTCCCAGCTTGGCGCAGGCTGCCAGCATCGGCTCGGGATGCGGCTTGCTCTCCTTCGTATCGCCCAAGGCAACGGTCGCATCAAAATACTGCGTCAGCTGCAGGCAGTCCAGCCCACGGCGCAGCATCGGCGGCTTCTTGGAGGTGACCACCGCCAGCTTAATGCCCTGCGCCTTCAGCTGCTCCAGTGTTTCCTTCACGCCGGGGATAGGACGGATCATATCATCGTGATGCGCGTTATTATATTCTCTATAAGCGTCGCGCATAGTTTCCACCAGCTCGGGCTTACCGGAAAGCGCAATCATCGCCTCCGGCAGCGGCAGGCCGAAGGTAGCGACAATCTTTTCGCGCTCTGGCGTAAAGCCCAGCACCTCCCTGCAGGTGTGCTCAAAGGTGGCAATAATCAAATCTATGGTATTGGCAATGGTGCCATCAAAATCAAAAAGTATTCCCTTAATCTGCATCTTCATATCCTCTCTGCACTTTTTGCTTATCTTTATAACGTTTCATAAGCACAATAAATTTATTATATCATGTTTACCTGCCTTCGCGCACTAAAAAAGCACTCCCGCTTGCGCAGAAGTGCTTATAAAGCTTATTTTTCGTCCTTTTTCGCAAAGACTACTTCCTTAGGACCGTCATTTACTGCGTCCTCGGGAATAATTACATCGTCAAAGCTGATGCCGCGGGTGTGCAGCGTGTGGCTCCACTCATGGTCGTGGCGGTGCCACCAGCCAAGGGCTGTAATAGGAATCCAGCTGTAAATAAACAGTGGATACAACAGCAGATACATCCAGGACTTGAAGGAAGCGCGGATTTTCCACAGTACCGCTACCGGGAAAATATACTGGCCGATACCAACCAGAGTCCAAACCTCTACCGGAATAATGGTATACAGGATATTGGTGTAGAACGGATAGAAGTTATAAATATAGCTGCAAAGCACGAAGAACGTGGAAATCATCAGGAAGTACGGCTGAATGAGGTTCACGGAGCAGTCCAGCATGACGATATTGCGTGTCTTGATTGCTTTTTTGATCATCGGAATCAGATAGCGGTCCGCAACGTCAAAGTGACCCTGCGACCAACGCTTACGCTGGTTCCAGGTCTGCTTGAAGGTCAGCGGCTTTTCATCATAAATGATTGCATCATGCGCCCAGGTTGTAGGAATACCTTCCATCATCGCCTGAATGGTGAACTCCATATCCTCGGTCAGGCAGGTTGCACGCCAACCGTAACGCTTCAATACCTCGGTGTCAAAGCACATGCCGGTACCGCCAAGGCAGCATGAAAGGCCCATGTTGTACTTTGCCAGGCTCCATACATGGTTAACAATCCAGAAGGAAATTGCAAATACGCCGCTTACCCAGGTATCAGTCGGGTTTTTGGCATCCATATAGCCTTGGATAATGCGTTCGCCGTTGCACAGACGGCTGTTCATCTCCTGCAGGAAGTTGGGATGCACCAGGTTATCGGCATCGAAAACGCAAACCGCATCATACTTTTTATCCAGCTTGAACAGTCTGTCAAACATCCACGCGAGAGCAAAGCCCTTGCCCTTACCGGTTTCGCTGAAGCGCTCATGCACCAGCGCGCCGGCCTTGCGTGCAACCTCGGCGGTTTTGTCCGAGCAGTTGTCCGCAACAACATAGATATCATATAAAGCGTCATTATAATTCAGACGACGCAAGTTATCTACTAATTGAGCAATAACTCTTTCCTCATTATGCGCACAGGCAATCAAGGCAAAGGTCTTGCTTTCATTATATATCTTAACTTCCTTCTTCTTGCCGAACAGGCCGAACCAAGAAACAAAAAAGTAGTAGAGCGTAAAAAATATAATCAATAGCTGCAAAGGTATCATGATTATATCAAAAGCTGTATACATCAAAAATCTCCTTTACTCCCCTAACGGCAAATTATTTGTTCTTACCTGTAAGAGCACGGTAAACATGGTTTACAATGCCTGCCAGCGTATAGGTGAACATTGCTACAAAAGGCCACGCACCGGGACGCTCATACAGCATTACGGCACCGACGATTACGGCAATAATTACAGGCAGACGGTACATAGGATTACCCTTGCCCTTGAAATCCGGGAATTTGACCTCACTGTACATGATGCAGGCAATTACCAGAGTAACTGCTGCCAGCACAGCAGGAGCGAATTGATAGCCGGAAACAACATAGGTTGCCAAGAAGCAGGCACCTGCCGGAATAGGCATGCCCTGGAAATAACCATGTACAACACCGGTGTTGCAGTTGAAGCGTGCCAGACGCAGGCAGCCGCCCACAGCGAAGAGTGCAGCGATAACCTGACCTGCAAGGCCCAGCTCCTGCAGACCATACATATAAATCATGATGGCAGGCGCAACGCCGAAGGAGCACATATCGCAAAGAGAATCCATTTCCTTGCCGAAGTCACCGCCGCCAACGCCGAGAGCGCGGGCAGCACGGCCATCCATAGAGTCAAAAATCACAGCGATTACGATGAAAACGGGGGAAAGGAAGAAATCACCCTCGATAGTTTTAAAGATAGACAGCACACCGAAAATAAGGCTCGCAGAGCTGATGCTGTTCGGAATCAGACGACGCCAGTTCATTGTTCTTTAACCCTCCCCACTATGGTAATACCGCCAACAACCTTATCACCCTTCTTAACGGTAATTTCAACATTTCTGGGCACAACCAGCTCCGTGCTGGAGCCGAATTTGATCATGCCGTAGGTTTCGCCCTGTTTTAGGTTGGTTCCTACAGTTACCCAGGAAACGATGCGGCGTGCCAGCAGACCGGCAATCTGGATTACCAGGAAACGCATACGGCCATTATCCATACCGATAGCATGACGCTCGTTTTCAAAAGAAGCGTTTTTCTCATACGCAGGCACGAACTGACCGCAGGTATAGCGCTGATATTTGATTTCACCGTCGAGCGGCGCACGGTTGGTGTGTACGTTGAATACGGAAAGGAAGATAGTTACCTTAGTCGCAGGCTCGTTGAGATATTCATCATCAAAAATTTCATCTACGCCCATTACCGTACCGTCTGCAGGCGAATACAAGATGTTGGGATCATAAGGCGTAACGCGGTGAAAATCGCGGAAGAAGTAGGCAAAGTATAACGCCAGCACTACGGGGATTACGGCCCACACAGCACCGAAGAAATAATATACTATTGCAGCCAACAACAGAGAAACACCAACATAAATATAACCATCTTTTACAATAAACATATAAAGCCTCGCTTTCCTGCGAATATTTCTTTTAATCTAAAACTTCATATCAGCAAACGACATCAAGCTGACTGTGCAGTCTGTTTTTCGCGGACATAAAAAGTGATGGAATGCTACTTCCATCACTTTATTATAATACACCTACCTGCTTTTGTCTATATAAGTGTAAAATTCTTAGCACTTTCGGCAAGCACAGTATTTTTCAGTCTATATCAGAACTTGGATGCCATTACCTTGATTACAAATTTAGGCAGCGCCATCATACGCATAAAGCGGCTGGGCTGCTTATACAGGCGGAAGGCCCATTCTAAAGAAGCGTCCTGCATCCATTTCGGTGCGCGCTCCATTTTGCCGGCAAGCACGTCAAAGCTGCCGCCGATGCCCATCAGAATTTTTGCGTTCAACTCCGCGCGGTGTGCCACGAGCCATTTTTCCTGCTTAGGTGCGCCCAAGGCAACGAAAAGCATATCTGCACCGCTGGCGTTGATGTCCGCAATAATCTGCGGCACATCCTCATCTTTGAAATAACCGTTGTGGCAGCCTACTACCTGCACTCCCGGATAAAGCTCCTCGGCCTTCGCCTTCGCAGCTTCGGCAATTCCCGGACTGCCGCCGAAGAAGTACGCCTTGTAGCCCTTGTGCGCCGATAAATCCAACAGCTCGTTATAGAGGTCAAAGCCTGCTACACGCTCCGGCACCTTGTAGCCCAGGTGTCTGCCTGCCCACACGGCACCGGCGCCGTCGGGCAGCACCAGCTCCGCATCCTCGCAGATTATTTTTTTGTATTCTGCGTTTTCCTGGCACATCATGATGATTTCGGCATTCGCGGTAACAACGAAGGTCTGCTCCTTGGCGAGCATTCTTTCTTCAAGCGTTTTCACTGCCTCCTGCATAGTCATTGCGTGTACAGGCACGCCTAATATTTTAATCGGGTCTTGCATATGTTTTGCCCCCTCTTTTCTGCATAATAATACTACTATTGTACACTACTTTAACGATTATTTCAAATATGTATAAGAAAAAGCGAACCCTCAGACAAATAATGCCGAGGGTTCACCTGAATTGCTTTACTGTATATATGCCTTCAGCACATCGCTCTGCTTGTCAAGGCACAGATACTTGTATACCGGTCTGCCAACGCTGCCGCGGTGCAGGTCCAGCTTCAGCAGGTGCAGGGATTTCAAAAACTCCAGATATTTACGGATAGAAACGCGGGAGATTCCTACCATGCCTGCCACCTCTTCGGTAGTAAACATGCCGTCAATACCGCAGATGCAATCCCAAACAGTGCCTAAGGTGTTTTTATCAAGTCCTTTGGGTAAAGTTACCGCAACCTGATTTTCCTGACGCATAATAGTAGTATCAAGGTCAGCCTGCTTAATGATGCCCTGCTCCTCAACAATCTGATAACGCTTCAGATAATTATTCAGTGCAAGGTTAAAGCGTTCAAACTCAAAGGGCTTGATAATATAATCGACAGCGCCCAAACGCAGCGCCAGCTTAATTTTATCCTTATCGTTTGCTGCCGAAACGACGATGACATCTACATCATAACCATTCTCGCGTATTTTAGCCAAAAGCTGTAAACCATCCATAGTAGGCATAAAGACATCAAGAATGATTAAATCGTATTTGTTCTGACGCAGCAACTTCAGTGCAGTATCTCCGTTGCCGGCAATATCACACAGCTGAAACCCCTTGATCTGGCTAAGATAGTGCTCATGTAATTGGGCAACCATCGGGTCATCTTCTACAACTAACACGTTAATCATCTTAATCCCCCTCTTTCCTGGTCGGAAGCCTTACGGTAAAGGTAGTGCCCTCACCCGGAGCAGACTCCACAGTAATGGTGCCATTAAGGTTATTGATGCTTTGCTTAACCAGATATAAGCCAAAGCCATGACCGCTTTCGCACTTGCTGCTGAAGCCACGCTGGAAGATATGCTCGCGTACCTCGTCACTCATACCGGGTCCTGAATCCTCCACGACAATAACAATTTCGCGGTCAAAATCCAGAATCGAGAGATTAACGATGCGTTCACCGTCAAAATTCTTCAACGCATCAAAGGCGTTTTCAATAATATTGCCGGCAATCAGTACAATATCATGTACCGAAGGCACATCCAGCTCGCTATGCAGCTCGCTTTCCTCTGTCAGAGAAAAGTCGATATCAAGTTCACGGCTGCGGCTTATTTTACCGAGAATAAAGCCTGATAATGTTATATCCTTCAGGCGGGTTACTACATAAGAAACCTCAGATTGTCTGTTATAGGCAATTTCCTGCGTAAAATTCTTCAGCTCATCATAGGCCTTCATATCTATCAGGCCCATAATCACATGCATTTTGTTCATAAACTCATGTGTCTGCGCTCTTAAAGCAGTAGCATAATTTTTAAAGCCTGTCAGCTGGTTAGCCATCTCTTCTACTACAGATTTTTTGCGGAAGGTAATTACGGCACCGATAATGTTCTTACCATCCAGTAACGGTACTGCAGTAATAATAAAGACAGTATTACCCATCTTGACACTGGCATCAACTAAAGTTTTACCTTCTTTTATAATATCATCCAACGGCACACGTTTCAAGACATCTTTTGCAGATTTTCCAAATAGTTCATTAACTCCTTCAATACCAGCCTGCTTCAAAAGCAATTGGGCCTCGGAGTTGACAAGCGTAATGCAGCCGTTGCTGTTGATATTGATAATGCCTTCACGTACAGAGTTAAGAATAACGTCGCGTTCCTGCAGCATTCTGGCGATTTCTTCAGGCTCATAGCCGAAAAGAACACGTTTAATTCTCTGCGCCAGATAAATTGCGCCCCAAATGCCGACAATCAGACCAAGCAGCGTCATAGACAGCAAGAATAAAACCGCGTCGATTGTAGAGTTATTAACGATTTCATCGGAATAACCAGTAACAACGTAGCCGATGGTTTTTTTATTGTCATCTTTAACAAAGCCAATAGCCTTATTGGGAATCGAGTAGTTTTCCTTATAGGAAATATTGCTGCGTCTCGCATACTTGTCTACCAGATTACGCGCACTATGCTCGAAGTCAGGCAGCTTGCCGGGGTTATACAACACGCGCAGATGGCGGTTCTTGTCGTAAATCGCTACGCCAGCTTCATCCGAATGGTCAACATCGTTAACAAAGGCAGCCATAAAGCTGTCTACGGAATCCTCCGGCCTCTTGTTCTGCTTCTCCAGGCTCTCCCTTATTTCCGGAGAGTTACAGAGAATGTTGTTAATGCTTACGGCATTGATACTTACGCGGTCATAAATTACCCGCGCCACCTTCTGTGTCGTAAACAAAGACGTCGGCAGCAGTGCAATACATACTACGAGCGTAATGAGTACTACTATTTTCTGTAAAAGTGAAAGCGTTTTTCCTGATTTGTAATTGTATTTTTCCTTAGATTTTCTCCACATCAGCAGGTACCGTCAGGAACTGAATACCAGGATTTCGTTCCAGAATCCAATTCAGGGACCACTCGTTATTTACAAGAATAACAGGTCTGTCCTTTTTATCATAAACAAGCATTCCGTTATCCAAGCCTTTAATGTTCTCAATCAGCTTCTTATCCTCTGCGTATACCCAACGTGCAACGGAGTACGGCAGCTGATTCATCAGCAGCTTAGAGCTGTACTCGTTGAGCAGACGGTATTCCAGAACCTCCAGCTGCAGTACGCCGACTACGCCGACGATGTAGCTTTCAAGACCTACGCCCTCCTGACGGAATACCTGGATGGCACCCTCCTGCGACAGCTGGATGATACCCTTTTCAAACTGCTTGCGTTTGAGGGAATCCTTAGGCTGTACGCGGGCAAAAATTTCCGGCGGGAATACGGGGAAGTCTTCAAATTGCAGCTTCAGGCTGCTATCGCTCAGGGAATCACCGATACCGAAGATACCCGGATCAAAAACGCCGATAATGTCACCTGGATATGCTTTTTCCACTATTGTGCGCTCTTGAGCCAGGAACTGCTGCGGCTGTGCCAGCTTAACCATCTTACCGGATTGCTTGTGGTAAACGCTCATTCCCTTGTCAAAGACGCCGGAACAAATACGCATGAAGGAAATTCTGTCACGGTGAGCAGGATTCATATTAGCCTGGATTTTAAAAACAAAAGCAGAGAATTTTTCGTTCTCCGGTGACAATATTGTACCATCCTGCAGCATTCTCGGCTGTGGCATGGGAGACATTTCCAGAAATTTTTCCAGGAAGCTCTGTACGCCGAAGTTGGTCATAGCACTGCCGAAGAACATCGGAGTCAGCTCGCCGGTGTTAACCTTTTCCATGTCAAACTCATCGCCTGCCATGTCCAGCAGCTCGATATCGTTGCACAGGTTTTCGTACAGCTCGTCACCCAGCAGCTCTCTGATTTTGGGATCATCTAAAGAACCGGTAGTGGATTTCAGCTTTTTGGCACCATGGCTGGTGTCGTCCTCAAACAGCTCAATGGTGTTTTCCAGACGGTTATATACGCCTTTATAATGGCCGTCGATACCGATAGGCCAGTTAATCGGATATGCGCGGATGTTCAGCACCTTTTCCAGCTCATCCATCAGGTCGAAGGGGTTACGGCCGTAGCGGTCCAGCTTGTTGACAAAGGTAAAGATAGGCAGACGGCGGCGGTGGCAAACCCAGAACAGCTTCTTGGTCTGCGGCTCTACGCCCTTAGCAGCGTCAATCAGCATGACAGCGCTGTCGGCAGCCATCAATGTACGGTAGGTATCCTCGGAGAAGTCCTGGTGACCGGGGGTATCCAGAATGTTTACGCGGAAGCCGTCGTAATCAAATTGCAGTACGGAAGATGTAACGGAAATACCACGCTGCTTTTCAATCTCCATCCAGTCGGATACAGCGTGCTTATTGCTCTTTCTAGCCTTTACGGAGCCTGCCAGGTGAATAGCTCCGCCGTAAAGCAGCAGCTTTTCGGTAAGGGTTGTTTTACCTGCGTCAGGGTGAGAAATAATAGCGAAGGTACGGCGTTTCTTAATTTTATCCATCAATTCTGTCATTATGTATATGCTCTCCTATTTCTTTAAATTTTTGGTAATCCTGGCAATTTCATCCTCATCGGAAACCAGCTCGTCTACTGCCGGATAATCGGCGTTCTGCTCCTCGTACAGCTTGTAGGCATCAAGAATCTGCATTTTGATGTAGTCGGGAACAGGGATTTCCGTCTGCAGCTCACCGCGCATGGTTACACGGAAGGCAACGTTCTCATAGCGTTCACCGCTGTAAGTTTCGCAGGTGAAGGAGGTACGCATGAATTCATCCTTAAAGGTGCAGTCCTTCAGGATGTGCGCCTTGCGCTCCTTATCCCAGGCTGCATAGATTTTATACAGCTCCTGCTGTGCCTCCACCGGCACGTCCTCGCCCAGGACAACGGTTTCGGTTTCATCTATCGGCGTGCAGTCCATGTTGTTGTAGACTGTGCCATCCTCCAGCTCCAGGTCAACTGTCAGCACATAGTCAACCTCATGAAAGCTGGCTGTTTTAATCTGCCATTTCTGCTGCCAGCGGGCAATGCAGTCCGGGCAGATAAATTTGGTATCGCGAATGCTGTTATTCATGTAATTATCACGATAATACAATTTTTCTCCGGGCACAAAATGTTCGCCGCATTCGCTGCAGACGAATTCCAATGTACGAATCATCGGTCAAAACCTCCCAATATAATATGAAAAAGCCCTCACGTCGAACGCAAGGCGCTCTGCTATAACAGTAATCAGTAATGCCGTGGCCGTTGTGAAGCTGTGTTCCCAAGCTGTAAGCCTTCGTCCTGATGTTTTACAGCTTTTGCTGTCAATTACTGTTCAAATTGCTTTATTATGCCGTCAGCAGCAACTGAATCTCACCTCTGCTGCCCGACAGCTGCGCAAAATATATTCACACGTTCTATATTATAACATATCAGATTGTTTTTCCCTAATAATTTTTCTTTAAAATGAGGGTTGTTTTAGATATTCAAGCGTGTAAATTTCGGTGAATGAAGGTTGAAAGGGAGAAAGCAAGCGTAAAAAAACACGCCTTCCCGTGTGCCCCAACTTCCTTTTAAACATGAAAAAAGCCTTTACGATAAACGTAAAGGCTATAAGTCCGACATTGGTCGGAGCGGCGGGATTCGAACCCACGACCTCTTCCACCCCAAGGAAGCGCTCTACCAAGCTGAGCCACGCCCCGAATCACAAGGAGTATTATACAGGTTTATTTGGATTTTGTCAACACTATTTTATAAATTATTTTAAACTTTTTTTACACCGTCTGTATCCAAGTCCAAAATATGGTAGCAGGCATGCTCATTATTGGCAGCAAAAACGTCTACCATAGCCTTGGCAATGCGCTCACAGTCTGCCTCCGGCGAAGCATAGGCCATCACCGTAGAGCCTGCACCGCTGATGATAGCGTTATAAGCGCCTGCCTCTTTGGCAACCGCAAAAACGTCGGGCAAGCCCGGAATCAGATGCGCACGGTACGGCTGATGCAGCTTGTCCTCCAGCGCCATACCCAGATACTCATAATTGCCGCTCAGCAGCGCACCGACCAAAAGCGAAGCTCTGGAGGTGTTGTACACTGCGTCCTTGTGCGGTACAGTCTTGGGAATAGCCTGACGTGCAAGCGACGTAGGTAGCTTGCTGTCGGGAACAACGGCGATGAACTTCAACGGCTTGGCAGGCAGCAGACGCAGGGAATGTGCCTTCTCCTGCTCCATATAGCTGATGGTGAAGCCGCCGTACAGCGCCGGTGCCACATTATCGGGATGGCCCTCGATTTCCGTAGCGATACCGAGAAGCTCATCCTTGGTATAATAGTCATCACACAAAGCGTTGGCAGCATACAGACCGGCAACAATGGCGCTGGAGCTGCTACCCAGACCGCGGGACATTGGAATGCGGTTGAGCATCTTTACCTTCAGACCGATGCGCTGGCCGTCGGTTACGGCGTTCCACACGCGCAGAAAGCTGGCGAAAGCCAAATTACGGCCAAACGGCTTCAGATAATCTGCACCCTCGCCTTCTACCTCCAGTTGGAAGCCCTTTCTGTCGGTTATTTCATAGCTTACTTCGTTATACAGATTGCAGGCCAGACCGAGGGTATCAAAGCCGGGGCCGCAGTTGGCTGAGGTTGCGGGAACCTGAATAAATACTTTTTTCATGCTGCCGCCTCTTTATGCCAAATGGCTGTCTTCTACACGAATCACACAGCTGATAGCCTCTACTACCGGCAGTACGCGCAAAATTTGCAGCGCCATCTGCAGGTTAGCCTCCGAAACGCTGTGGGTAATTACAACAATCTCCGCCTTATTGCTCAGAACATCATTAGTCTGCACAACATTGCGCAGGCTCACGTTCTGTGCGCCGAAGGCTGCAGCGATGGCTGCCAGTGCGCCCGGTTTATCTGCTACCTGCAGACGGATATAGGCCGGTGCGGACATCTTATCAGGCGGGCAGAGGCGTTTTTCCTCAAAGCAGGTGCAGCTGATGCGTCCGGTGGACTTGTGCTGCATATTACGCGCAATATCAATAATATCGCCGCAGACAGAGCTTGCAGTCGGCAGACGGCCTGCACCGAGGCCCAGGAACATTGCTTCACCGATAGCATCACCGTTGACAAAAACTGCGTTGTAGACGCCGTTTACGCCTGCCAGCGGATGGGAAAGCGGAATCATCGTCGGGTTAACACGCAGGCTTACACCGTTTTCGGGATCGTTCTTGGCAATCGCCAGAAGCTTCACTGCGTAACCGAGGTCAGTTGCATATTTTATATCGCAGGCTTCAATGCTTTCAATGCCTTCAACCTGTACATCGTCCAAATTGAAGCGTGTATTGAAGGCAATAGATGCCAGAATAGTAATTTTACGCGCAGCATCCAGACCGCCTACATCGGCAGTAGGATCGGACTCTGCATAGCCCTTGGCCTGCGCTTCCTTCAGCACCTCGTCATAATCAAGGTGTTCGTTAGCCATCTTGGACAGCATATAGTTAGTGGTGCCGTTCACAATACCCATGATAGAGGTAATCTGATTGGCTGCCATGCTTGTTTTCATCGGTCCGATGATAGGAATACCGCCGCAGACGCTGGCTTCAAACATAAAGTCGCAGTTGTGCTCATGTGCCAACGGGAACAACTCGGAGCCGAATTTAGCCAGAACGTCCTTGTTGGCAGTAACAACATGCTTGCCGTTGGCAAAGGCTCTGGCGATAAATTCCTTGGCAGGATGCTCGCGGCCCAGCAGCTCAACGATAATATCAATATCCTTATCCTCAAGCACCTCATCGGCGTTGTCGGTAAAAATATATTTATCACCGTATTCCTGTTTCAGGCGGTCTACATGGCGGTCAAGCACCTTGGTGATTCTTACCGGCTTGCCTACCTCTTTGGCTATTTTTTCTGCATTTTTCTCTAAAACCTTCAGCACGCCGCCACCGACAGTGCCGGCGCCCAACAGACCAACATTTACAAAATCCTTCATTTAGTACCCCTCCAATACCTCAATCAGTAATCGGTTATACCTGACCTAAAACTTCCAGACGTTTTACGCCGTCAATCATGCGCAGCTTGTCCAGCAATGCCTCCAGATCTATCGTCAGATGCTTGGTTTCGATAGAAATAGTGGTGTTGGCAACGCCCTGCAGAGGAATACCCTGGTTGATGGTCATGATGCTGCCGGAATCGTCGGCAACAGTATTCAGAACCTTGGACAGCACGCCGGATTTGTGCTCCAGCAGTAAGGATAAAGTGATGATTTTTTCCTTGCTTGCTTCATAGAACGGGAAAACGAAATCCTTATATTTGTAATAAGCACTGCGGCTCAGGCCCATTTTTTCAACTGCTTCGTTGATAGTTTTGATTTCACCGCGTTTAAGGATTTCTTTAACCTTTATAGTTTTTTTAATTGCTTCAGGAAGAATTTCTTCGCGAACCAAATAGAATGTGGATTTTTCAGACATACTAGTGTCCCCTTTCTTCATACAAAGTTCTTTTAATATTATACCACTGTTCTCTTGAAAAGTACACTTGTTATTTTTGTAAATTTTGAACAAATTCAGTGTACAACACGCGCATGCAAATATACAAAAAAGCTGCCGCAGGCAGGTTCCGTCACCGTAAGTAACAGAACAAGCCTGCAGCAGCTGCTGCGTAATTCTTAATTAAAATTAAGCACGGGAAATGTAGTCGCCGGTTCTGGTATCGATAGCCAGAACGTCGCCCTCGTTGATGAACAGAGGAACTTTAACAACATAGCCGGTATCCATGGTAGCGTTCTTGCTGCCGCCGGTAGCGGTATCGCCTTTGATGCCGGGTTCGGTTTCAACTACGGTCAGTTCTACAGTGTTCGGCAGGTCAACGCCCAGTACACGGTTGTCATAAATCATGATTTTAACGTCCATGTTCTCTTTCAGGAAGTTCAGTGCGCTGCCCAGAGTTTCTTTGCTCAGCTCGGTTTGTTCGTAGGTTTCATTGTCCATGAATACATACATGCCGTCGGATTCATACAGATATTGCATTTCGCGACGGTCGATGTGAGCCTTAGGCAGACGCTCGCCTGCGTTGAAGGTACGCTCAACTACAGCACCGGTGCACAGGTTACGCATTTTTGCACGTACGAAAGCAGCACCCTTACCAGGTTTTACGTGTTGGAATTCAACAACCTGCCAAGCGTCGCCATCGATAGTAACAGTTACGTTGGTTTTAAATTCGTTTGTGGAAATCATTGGAAGCCCTCCTATAAATTTAAATATTAGACAATTTCAATAAGCTGCTTTTTGACACCGTTCAAGGCTCTCGCCCCATCCTCTGTCAAAACAACAGTATCTTCTATACGTACCCCGCCTTTACCGGGAATGTATATACCAGGTTCAATAGTGAAGATCATGCCTGTCTGCAGCACTGTAGCGCCACGCTTGTTGATCATCGGCATTTCGTGGATTTCCAGGCCTACACCGTGACCTGTTCCATGCACATAATAATCGCCGTAGCCGCAGGCGGTAATGCTGTCACGCACAATAGCGTCGAGCTCTCTGCCGGTCATGCCAGCCTCCGCAGCCTTCAGGCCCTTGCGCTGTGCTTCTTCAACTATAGTATAAATTTCCTGCTGCCAGGAATTTGCCAGGCCCACTACCAGTGTGCGCGTCATATCGGAATGATATCCCTTATAAACAGCGCCGAAGTCAAAGGTAATAAAATCACCGACCTCGATAACCTTGTCGGATGCCATGCCATGCGGCAAAGCACTGCGTACGCCGGAGGCTACAATCGTATCAAAGGAAGCCTTTTCACTTCCCAAGGCACGCATATAGTATTCCAGACGGCCTGCCAGACTGCGCTCGGTACAGCCGGGCTTGATATCCTCCAGCAGATGGATAAAGGCTTCGTCAGCAATGCTGGCAGCCTTCAGCAGCATATCCAGCTCTTTTTTATCCTTAATCATGCGGATATCGCTGAAATCAATGCTCTGCATATAGGTTTCACCCAAAAGCTCGTGCAGCACAGTATAATCATCATAGCTGTAATACGCTCCGTCAAAGCCTACTACCTGCGCTTGGGCATTCTTTGCCAAATCAGCGGCGGCAGCCCAGATGCTGTGCGCACCTGTAGGAGTATACTCCAGCACCTTGAAGAACTTCATTTCGTTTTTGGCCTGCTCTGTATAACGGCCATCCGTAATCAGCACGCCCTGTTGTCTGTCCAGATACAGCAGACTGGAATCTCCTGTAAAACCGGTCAGATAACGGATTGTGGTAACATCCTTAATAATGACACTGTCTACCTGCAGCTTGGCCATATGTTCCAAAACTCTATTGATACGCGTCATGATATTACCCTCTTTCCATAAAACTAGTGACAGCTATGAATCACCTAAATATTTTACCACTCATTGGCAAAACTTTCAACTATTATCTTTGCTAAGGCACTTTTTTTGTTAACTTTGTAGCATAACCAGCAAAAAAGCAGGCCGTAAGCAGCGCCTTGCAGCGTTGTCGGCCTGCCTTTTCAAAGACATACGTTAAAAATTATTTACATTCTGCAGCAGCAATGCCTTCTGCGGTTTTGATGTTCTTACGTACATCGTCGCAGCATTTATGGAAGTTTGCCAGCTCCTCGGCAGTCAGAGGCAGCTCCAGCACACGCTCTGCGCCGTTTTTGCCCAACAGTACGGGAACGCCTACAAATACATCCTTTTCGCCGTATTCGCCGTCAAGCAGCATGGAAGCAGGCATAATGCGTTGCTCGTCGTTGAAAATGCAGCGTACCATACGTGCTGCGGTAGAGCAGATGCCGTATTCGGTGCAGTGCTTGCCGCTGTAGGTTACCCAGCCGCCGCCGATAGCGCGTTTTTGCAGCTCCGGTTTATCAAAAGCGAATTTAGGATCCTCGTGCTCCAAAGAGCTTAAAGGAATGCCGTTGAAGTTTACGCAGGACCATGCAGCCATTTGGGAAGCGCCGTGCTCGCCAATCATGTAAGCGCTGATGGATTGCGGAGAAACGCCGGTCTGCAGAGATAAAGCAGATACCAGACGGGAGGTATCCAGACCGGTACCGGTGCCGATTACATGGCCTTTCGGCAAACCGCTTTCGCGATAAAGGATGTTGGTGATAACATCACAAGGGTTGGTGATGTTAACAATGAAGCCGTTGAAGCCGCTGGCCATAACCTTGTGGATATAACCCTTAACCTGTGCTGCGGTAAAGGTAAGTTCATCTAAGCGGTCACCGCTGGCAACCAGATTGATATCACCGATGCAGTTGACGATAGCGTCGCAGTCGCCCAAGTCAGCGTAGGTACCGCCGTTGATTTTTACATCATGCGGGCAATACAAAATTGCGTCGCGCAGGTCCTGTACCTCGGCAGCCAGCTTGGATTCTTTCGGGTCTACCAGCACCAGCTCGGCAGCAATGCCCTGAATAGCCAGGCTGTATGCAACGTGAGCACCAACGTGACCTAAACCGATAATACCAACTTTTCTTGTTTTCATAATTAAGTTCCCCCCAAATTATTCTTTAATATTTTATTTGTCCAAAATAGGCAGCGTAGCTGACGCATGGCCCATAATGGTAATATTGTAATCCTTTTTGCCCTGCTCTGCAAGCTTTTCCTGAGCCAGCTCCCAGGCTTCCTGCAAGGATGCACAGGGAATATGACCTGTCTTGCGGACAAAGTCGAAGTTCTCGGGACGTGTTACCAGATATGCGGTTACATCGTTGACAATGCAGCGCGCCTTGAAGGCAACAAAGGCCGGAATAGTAAAATTGGCACGGATATCCTTTTCAAACTGCTCCATATCGTTACGGCTGAAGCAGTCCGTAAAAATAGCAGGCTCCTTGATATCCGGGCAGTCCAGAGTGAAAATCATGATGCCGCCGTGCTTAACCGCAAACTGTGCGTTCATGTGGCACTTGGTAGCCTGATACAGGTTCAAATCCTTGGGATAACCGCCTGCGGAAGCAATTACCACATCAGCCAGCTGCTTGATGTGTACGCCTGCCATAGCCAGCAAATCCTTACAGCCCTTCTGCCATGCCTCGTACCAGTGGCCTGCAACAACCTCGCTGATTTCTCCGTCCGGAGTAAACACAGTGTTTACCAGAAAATCCGGATTCAGCAGCTTGCAGGATTCATACATATCCTGATGAATTGGATTGCCCTCGAGCAGACTTGCGTCACAGGCCTTGTTACAGCCTGCGCCTTCTACCGGGGACATAGTCATGCAATGGTTCTTCATGATGCTTTCGTATGCTGCTACGCCCGGCATAACAGCCTTGCGTCCGCCGCCGAAGCCGGCAAAGGGATGCAGCGTTACGGCACCGGTCAGAATAACTCTGTCAGCGTTGGCAACATATTTGCTGATGGCAACATCGTTACCGAAGGAGGTTTGGCCAAGCAGTACCATATCCTCGCTCTTGCGGGAGTCATGCTGAACAATTTTCAGACGGCGCACCATATCCTCGCCGCAAACGGTGATATCCTCCTCATGTGTATGACCGCGATGGGTACCGGTAGCAACAATAACAGTGATGTCCTCGTCCTTTACGCCCACACTGTTCAGCTCGGCCACAATGACCGGCAGAAATTCGGACGTGCCGCACAGACGGGTGATATCGCTGATGACAATGGTTACAGTTTCGCCTGCATGCACAATTTCGCGCAGAGGCTTGGTACCGATCGGGTTACGGATTGCTTCAGTAGTAGCGGCAACAACGTCCTCGCAGACGCTGGATTCATTGCCGTGAATATCATATATAACGCGCTCCTCGGGGAGCAGTACCTCTTCCTGTCGTTTGCCTATTGGCAGAAAGTACTTTTTCATCGACATCCCTCCATTTGAAAAAACTAACTCTATTATACATGAAATCAGCTAAATATACAAGCTGACAGTAAAACTGTAAAGAAAATTCAGCCTTTGTCTAAAATTGTGTTATAATACTACTATATGAAAGCGAGGTTCCCATTATGAAGAAAACTCTTATCGCCTATTTCACACGCACAGGCATTACCAAAAAGCTGGCCGAGGACACCGCCAAGCAAACCGGCGCCGACCTTTTTGCTATTGAGCCGGTAAAAGAATATTCCTCCTCCTACCTTGTTTGTGTAGGCCAAGCCAAGATAGAAAATCTGCAGAACGCCCGCCCGGCAATTAAGGCAAAGCCGCAGAACCTGCAGGACTATGACACCATTGTGGTGATGTTCCCTATCTGGTGGTTCACCTGCCCCAATATCATCCTCACCTTCCTGGAGGAAACCGACCTGAGCGGCAAAACAATTATCCCTGTCTGCACCTACGGCAGCAGCGGCAAGGGCAGCAGCGAAAAGGCTATGACGGCAGTTTGTAAAAACGCAACATTCAAGCCCTGCATCGAAGCAACCGGCCTTAAAGACAAGGCTGTTGCAGCCATCGCCGCAGCTATAAAAGAAGCATAAAAAGAATCATAAGCGTAAAATTAAGGCTTCCGCAGTTTGGCAACACCTTACTGCAGAAGCCTTTTGCTTTATAATTTTTCAGGATATGCTTACGGCTTTACGCATAAAATACGTTGCGTAAGATTTGTCAGCACGTTGATAGCATTAGCCAGCGCGCTGTGGTCAAAGTGCATATCGCGGTCATGCAGACGCGGCTCCAGATTGCAGCCTATGCCCAAGCTGGCAGTTTTCAGCTGCGGACGCTCCTGCTTGAAGAAGTTGAAGTCCTCGCCTACCGTAATATTGGCAGCTGGAATCAGTCCTCCCGCTCCCAGCTCTGCGGAAATTACCTCCTGCGTCAGCGCCAACAGTGACGGGTCAGCCTCCGCTGCCGGGCAGGTGCCAACAATATGACAATCCGCCTCCGCGCCGTACACCTTCGCCGTATTCACAACGATATCCTCTACCTTGCGGCGCAGCTCCAACATTTCGGCGTTCGACGTACTGCGCAGGTCAAAACCGATGCTTACCTTGTCGCAGATAGCATTGAGCGAGCCGGCACCGCCCATAAAGCGGGTAGTTTTGATACTGCCGCCCAAAAGCGGGTTGCTGTGCAGCGCGTTGATGGCATTGACGATAGCGGCACCGGCATCAATAGCGTTCACGCCCAAATGCGGTTGGGAGCCATGCGCTGCCAAACCGCGGATTTCGCCCTCCATCAGGGTGCAGGCCGTCCAGTTGATCTGGGCGATAATCTGACCGCTGCGTGCCATATCCTTCGGCATTACATGATAGCCTAAAGCGTACTGCACATCATCCAGCGCACCTGCCTTCAGCATTGCCAATGCGCCTCTGCCGATTTCCTCCGCAGGCTGGCAAAGAATCTTCACGCGGCCGCAGGCAAGCCCCTGCTCTTTTAGCAGCTTTGCTACGCCCAAAGCGATAGTCATATGCGCATCATGACCGCAGGCGTGAATTGGCTCCAGCGAGCCATCCTCGTTTTTAAACAGCAGGCAATCCATATCGGTACGCACTGCTACCGTAGGTCCCGGCTTGCCGCTGTCAAATGCAGCGGTAAGTGCGGTAGTATTGCCGACGTTTTCTGTTACGTCGTAACCAAGCTTACGCAAAAAATCTGCCAGAAAAGCTGCTGTCTTAACTTCCTTGAAGGCAGGCTCCGCCAGAGCATGCAGCTTGGGCCATACCTCATTAATATGTGCTTGAATATCCATAATTAAAACCACCTTTGCATAGAGAAAAGGCCAACGGCAAAGCTCCCGCAGGAGTTTGCGCGTTGACCATGAGCTCATTATTTATTATCCCAGCCTAAGTATACAGAACCGGGGAATTTCTTCTCGATGAATTCTGCATTTTCCTTAGATTGATATGCTTCCTGGAAAATCTTCAGACGCGGATCGTTCAGGTCTTTTTCCTGTACGGCAACAATGTTTACATACAGAGAATCCTTAGTTTCACGCAGGATAGGATCCTTGGCGGGGTCCAGGCCGGCGCTGATAGCGTAGGTAGTGTTGATAGCTGCGCAGGTCAGGTCATCCAGACTGCGGGGAATTGCAGCAGCCTCCAGCTCAACAATTTCGAAATGGTGCGGATTTTCGGTGATATCCTTAACGCTAGTAGTAACATCCTTCGGGTCTTTAACCTTAATCAGGTTGTTGGCAGCAAGCAGCAGAATGGCACGGCCGCCGTTGGTCGGATCGTTAGGAATACCGATTTTCGCACCGTCAGGAATGGTGTCGCCAGGTTTCAATTTTTTAGAGTAAATGTTAATCGGGAACAAAGCGGTGTTGAAGGCCTTAGCCAACTTGAAGGAAGGCTCCTTCTTCATGGTTGCCTTCAGGAAGGGCTCGTGCTGGAAGCAGTTAGCCCAGATTTCACCAGAAGCCAGAGCGGAGTTAGGAGTTACGAAATCGCTGAACTCTTTAACTTCAATCTTCAGACCTTTTTTCTCGGCAATCTTCTTTACATTATCCATAATAATAGCATGAGGACCGGGGTTTACGCCTACGATAACGGGCTTATTCATATCTACCTTGCCGTCATCCTTAGAACCGCCGCAGCCTGCAGCTACGATAGCAAACATTGTCAGTACGCCTACAAGAGCGTATTTTAAAAACTTATTCATTATACATTAACCTCCCCAGCAGTTTACTAGACTGCTAAAACAAAATACGTTGTTATTATATTCTTTTGCAGGAGTATAGTCAAGCAGGAAAAATGTATACTATTTTACACTTTTTAAAAGCTTTGCGATGCAAAAAAGGCTACCACAATTACTTGTGATAGCCTTAAATGTTCAGTTGCAGTCCAAACTAAACGGATTATTTAATTTGAGACATAACCTCTGCAGCGAAGTCCTCTTGTTTCTTTTCGATGCCTTCACCCAGTTGGAAACGGGAGAATGCCAGAACTTCAGCGCCTGCAGCTTTTACCAGTTTGCCAACAGTTTGGTCCGGATCTTTAACAAACTCTTGGTCAACCAGGCATACTTCTTTGTAGTATTTGTTGATACGGCCCATAACCATCTTCTCGATGATTTTTTCCGGTTTGCCTTCGTTTTTTGCTTGCTCGGACAGAACTTCTTTCTCGTGCTCCAGCTCAGCAGCCGGTACTTGAGAGCGTTCCAGGTAGCTCGGGTTAGCAGCAGCAACATGCATTGCAACGTCTTTACCCAGTTCAGCATTGCCGCCTTTTAATTCAACAACAACGCCGATTTTGCCGCCGCCATGGATGTAAGCAGCAACAACGCCTTCCGGAGCTTCGTACAGAGCGAAACGACGAACGGAAATCTTTTCGCCGATTTTAGCAATGCTAGCGGTTACCAGAGCTTCAACGGTTTGGCCGTCCAGCTCGGAAGCCAGCAGAGCTTCTACGTCAGCCGGTTTGGTAGCTACGATATGAGCAGCAATTTTTTCAACGAGTTCTTTGAAGCCGTCGGTTTTAGCAACAAAGTCGGTTTCACAGTTAACTTCTACGATTGCACCGATTTTGCCGTCAGCGCTTACGAAAGAGCCAACAACGCCTTCAGCAGCGATACGGCCGGCTTTTTTAGCAGCAGCAGCCAGACCTTTTTCACGCAGGAAGTCGATTGCTTTGTCCATATCGCCTTCTACAGCGGTCAGTGCTTTTTTGCAGTCCATCATGCCAGCGCCAGTACGCTCGCGCAGTTCTTTAACTAATGCAGCAGTAATTTGAGCCATCAGTTATTCCTCCTCAAAATGTAATATATTAACGTTAGGATTATTCAGCTTCTTCGGTTGCCGGAGCTTCTTCAGCAGCAGCTTCTTCGGTTTGCATACCTTGACGGCCTTCCAGAACAGCGTCAGCCATTTTAGCAGTCAGCAGTTTTACAGCGCGGATAGCGTCGTCGTTTGCAGGAATTACATGATCGATTTCGTCCGGATCGCAGTTGGTGTCAACGGTTGCAACGATAGGAATGTTCAGTTTGTGAGCTTCCAGAACAGCGATGTGCTCTTTGCGGGGGTCAACGATGAACATAGCGCCCGGCAGTTTTTTCATGTCTTTGATACCGCCCAAGTATTTGGTCAGTTTTTCCATTTCATGTTTCAGGCCGATAACTTCTTTCTTCGGCAGCAGGTCAAAGGTGCCGTCAGCTTCCATAGCTTCCAGTTTGCGCAGACGTGCAATACGGGTTTGGATGGTTTTGAAGTTGGTCAGCATGCCGCCCAGCCAACGCTCGTTAACGAAGAACATGTTGCAGCGGGTAGCTTCTTCTTTCATAGCTTCTTGAGCTTGTTTTTTGGTACCAACGAACAGAATGTTTTCGCCGGCAGCAGCAACCTCACGGATGAAATTGTAAGCTTCGTCAACCTTTTTTACGGTTTTTTGCAGGTCGATGATGTAGATACCGTTACGCTCGGTGAAGATGTACGGAGCCATTTTAGGGTTCCAACGACGGGTTTGGTGACCAAAGTGTACACCAGCTTCAAGTAATTGTTTCATAGAGATAATAGCCATTTTTTGTTTCCTCCTGTTTTTTCCTCCGCAGGAATGGGTTATAATTCTTCTCTACGCGGCAAAACGTAGCAACAGATGAATTTTCCTGCGTGTGTTATTTTTACACCAAGATATTTTACCATAAATTCCGCAAGCAGGCAAGATATTTTTACTGCTTGCGGAGGGTAAATGTTAAATTTTTTACATTATAATGCTTGCTTACAAAATATATCCCAGATACGCCGCATAGCACACCAGCATCAGCGCACCGGCCCAGCGTTGCAGGCGCTGAGTACGCAGCACGCACAGCCACAGAAGCACTGCCGCACCAAGCGCTACATAGGTATCAAAGTTGAAGGCAGATGCGAAGGGAATGTCGATAATCAGCGAGGACAAGCCTACTACGAAAAGAATATTGAAAATGTTGCTGCCGACGATATTACCGATGGCAATATCCGCGTTACCGCGGCGTGCCGCCGCTACAGAGGTGAACAGCTCCGGCAGCGAGGTACCCAAGGCCACAATCGTCAGGCCGATGAAACGCTCGCTGAGTCCTGCATAGGTTGCAATAGAGGTTGCTGCGCCTACAGTTACATTACTGCCCGCAATAATCAGCGCCAAGCCGCCAACTGCACCTAACAGGCAGCGTCCCAGCGGCAGACCGGGCTCTTCCAGATCACTGTCGACATTGCTCTTCATCGCCATGGTGTACAGATACATCATATATGCGGCAAAGGCTACCATGAGCACGCCGCCGTCCGCCAGACTGATGCTGCCGTCGCGGCCCTGATAAAACAGCAGTGCGGTAACACCGATCATGAAGGGGATTTCGATGCGTACGGTAGAACGCGCTACCGCAATCGGCACAATAGAAGCCGCAAGGCCTAAAATAACAAGTATGTTAAGAATATTACTGCCGACGATATTACCGATGGTAATATCCGCATTACCCTTAACTGCAGCAGCGATACTTACCGCTGCCTCCGGCGCGCTCGTGCCCATCGCAACGATAGTAAGACCGATTACCAGCTGCGGAATGCCGAAGCGCATGGCAATGCCTGCTGCACCCTCTACAAACCAATCCGCACCCTTGCCGAGCATCACAAAGCCTAAAGCCAATAAACCAAACTGTAAAGCTATTTCCATTTTCTTCCTCCTTGATTTGCAGCCATCCCTAAAAACAAAAAAGCGAGACATTGCTGCAATAAAATCACAACAAAGTCTCGCTACTTAGTCACAAAGCCGGATTGCCGAAGCAATCGTACTGACGACAGAGTGAACACGCCATGCGTGCAAGCTACTCCCTTTATATGCTTAGTTTAGCTAAACGCCGGGAGTTTGTCAAGTAAAATTTAACTTCTTTTGAACAGCTTGCCGAAAAGCGGCGAAAGCAGTGATAAAAGAGCTGCCACCAGGAAGAACAGGCACAGCGGACGCTGGAAGAAAATAGCAAAGCTGCCATCACTCATAATCAGCGAGCCGACAAAGTTCTGCTCTGCCATACCGCCTAAGATAATGCCGATGATAATCGCCGACATGGAAAAGCCCAGCTTGTTCATAAAGTAACCCAGGAAACCGCTTGCCACCATCAGATAAACATCGTTCAGCGAATTATTGTAGGAATAAGTACCGACGAAGGTCATCATCACAATAATCGGCAGCAGAATATGCACAGGCACGTTAACGACCTTCATAAAAAGTCTGATTAACGAAAAGCCCATGATACCCATAATCACGTTAGCTAAAAGCAGACCGATGAAGATAGCGTAAACATCAGGCGCCTTCTCCACAAACAGCAAGGGACCGGGCTGCAGGCCCTGAACCATCAGCGCGCCCATCATAATTGCCGTTGCGCCGTCGCCGGGGATACCTAGCGTCAGCACGGGAATGAAGGCACCGCCGGATACAGCGTTGTTTCCTGCCTCGGAGGCTACAATGCCCTCAGGCTCACCGTTGCCGAAGTTCTTGCTGTGCTTAGACCAGCGTTTCGCCTGATCATAAGAAACAAAGGAAGCAATATCGCCGCCGGTACCGGGCACGCAGCCGATGAAGGTACCGATGAAGGAGGAACGCAAAAGCGTGCTGAACACTCTCTTGATATCATCAAACGAAGGCAGCAGACGGTCCAGCATCATATGCTGCTCCTTGCGTTCATTGTGGTAATAATCCTCGATACTGCTCAACACCTGCGCAAAGGCGAACACGCCAATCAGCACAGGGATAAAGGACACACCGCCCATAAAATAGTTGGTATCCAGGGTGAAGCGGATAGCGCCGCTCATACCGTCAATGCCGACTGTTGCCAAAAACAGGCCGATAAGACCGCCCATAATGCCTTTGATAACACTGCCTGAGGAAACGCTCGTAATAATGCTGAGGCCGAAAATAGCCAGAGCAAAATATTCCGGCTTGGAAAACTGCAGTGCAACCTTCGCCAGCTGCGGTGCCAGCAAAATCAGGCAGACGGTACTGAAAATACCGCCGAAGGTGCTGGCCAAAGTAGAAAGACCGAGAGCACGTCCGGGCTGCCCCATCTTCGTCGCCATCGGATAGCCGTCCAGAGTAGTCGCTACGGAAGCAGGCGTACCCGGAGTTTTCAGCAGGATTGCCGAAATACTGCCGCCGTAAATCGCACCGCAATAAATTCCCAGCAGCATCAGAATGCCGCCGATACCATGAAACGTAAAGGCCAGCGGAAACAGCAGCGCCAGACCCATGTTAACGCTCAGGCCCGGCATACAGCCGAAGGCAATGCCCACCAGCACGCCGAAGAAAAGTCCCAGCAGATTCATGGGGACGAAAATCATATTTAATGCGCTCATTATATCAACCATCAGTATGACCTCCTACTCCATGAATACAGATTGCGGCATCTGCGTATGCAGCAGCATGCCGAAAACAAGATAAATAAACAGCAGACACAGCACCGTTGTCAGGCCGATTACCTTATAATTGCGATAATCCATAAGACGCATAACAGCCGGAATCATAAGTGCCGCTGCCGGATAAAAGCCAAGAATGCTGATAAGCACACAGAACACAACAACAAGTCCCATCATTAAATAAACGCGCTTGTTGCCTGTCGAAGAAAGCTGCACCTTCACGCCATGTAAATCAGTTTTATTGACAAAGGTATAAAGCAGCAGCAAAACCGAAACAGCGCCCAGCACCGCTCCCAGCGTAAAAGGCCAGAAGCCGGGACCGGGGCCGTTCTCCGTAAACTCCAGCGGAAAGGCTGCCGCCGCCTGCATAATCAGACCGCCGATAACCGCGCCCAGCACGCCCACTATATAATTACATACTGCCATGTTATTCATATAAATCATCCTTAAACAACTCCGCCATCAAAATTGACGTCAATTCGATGCCAGACTAAATTGAGTAACCGAAATCTTATTGCAAAGCTAAGAGCAAGCTACATTGAGTAATTAAATTCTCATTGCAAAGTTAAGAGCAATCTAAATTGAGTAATTAACATATCCCAAAGCGCATTTGCAATTTTAGTCAATAAAGGTATGGAACAACAGAAACGAGGGTACGTAACAACAGGTTACTATCTGTCAAATTTTACCGAAGTTTCGTCTTTGTTCCACCTGAAATTGACGTTATGCCCTTTGGGCATAGGAAAATTGCGCATCGCGACGGGAATGTTAATTACGAATCACTAACATTGCTTTAAAATTACGCCTCTTTAGGCCCAACACGCTTAGCCGCCGCCATAATCGCCAGACGACCATGCTCAAAAGTCAAACCGCCCTGGAAGAAAACATTAAACGGCTCACGGCACGGACCATCAGCGCTCAGCTCAATAGAAGCGCCCTGTACAAAAGTACCCGCAGCCATAATAATTTCATCCTGATAACCCGGCAGCGGACTCGGAACCGGCTCAACATGCGCATCAACAGGAGAATTGCCCTGAATAGCAACGCAGAAATCGCACAAACGCTGCTTGCTCTCCAAGGTAATAGCCTGAATAATATCGCTGCGGCGTTCCTCCGGCAGCGGCTTAACAGCATAGCCAAGGCCTTTGAAAACAGCAGCCGCAAAAACAGCAGTCTTAACAGCCTGCACCACGATATGCGGAGCCAGGAAAAGTCCCTGATAGAACTCGCGAGCAGTGTCACCAAGAGTTGCGCCCATTTCGCCGCCCAGACCGGGAGCGGTAAGACGGTAGGAAGCGTTCTCAACCAAATCCGCACGGCCGACAATATAACCGCCGGTCGGAGCAAGACCGCCGCCCAGATTCTTAATCAGAGAGCCTGCCATCAAGTCAGCACCGACCTCGGTAGGCTCCTGCTTCTCGATAAACTCGCCGTAGCAGTTGTCGACAAAGCAGATAACATTCGGGTTAGCTTCCTTAGCAGCACTGCAGATACGGCCGATTTCCGCAACGTCAATAGTCTTACGTTCGCTGCTGTAGCCGCAGGAGCGTTGAATATGAATCATCGTAGTCTTGGAGGTAACAGCATTTTTTACAGCCTCCAGGTCAACATGATCGCCGGTCATCGGCAGCTCCTTATAGGTTACGCCAAGGTCAACCAAAGAGCCGGGAGTTTTAACCGGAGAGCCGATAATAGTCTGCATAGTGTCATAAGGAGCACCAGTTACGGCAATCAGCTCATCGCCTGCGCGCAGATTGCCCAGCAAAGCAACTGCCAGAGCATGAGTACCGCTGACGAACTGAGAACGCACCAATGCAGCCTCAGTCTTGAACAGCTCGGCATAAATCAGATCCAGAGTATCACGGCCCACATCACTGTAGCCGTAGCCTGTAGTAGGCTTCAAGTAATAGTCGGAAACCATGTTATTACGGAAGGCCGCAATAACCTTTTCAGTGTTGTACAAAGCTGCTGCTTCCAGCTCTGCGGTATGTTTAGCAACCTCAGCTAAGGCTGCCTGCTCTAATGCATTGTAATCAACCAAAATTCTCACCTGATATTTTTATATTTTTTGGCATTGCGCCAATTCATCCTAAGCCTTGACATCTGCAGCAAGATACTTGGCAAACTGCTGCACCTGCTCCGCGTCCAGACGCACCTTCAGCAGTGTGCCCTCTGCCAGATATTCCTGCTCCAATACCGTGCCTGCATCATGCAAGCGTCCTACCGCAGCGGAATCGCTGTAAGGCACTAGGAAGCTCTCCTCTACCGCCTTCAGCTTCAGGTTTTCTGCAATCAGCGCCAGCAGGCCGTCAAGATTATAACGTCCCTTTGCGGAAATGCAGATGCTGTTTTCTTCCTTGCTCAAACGCTCTGCCAGACCGGAATCCGGCGGCAGCTTATCAATTTTATTATAAACCGTGATAATCGTCTTATCCTTGGCACCCAGCTCATCCAGAACCTGATAAACAGCAGCAGCCTGCTCCTTATACAGCTCGTGGCTGACATCAATAACGTGCAGCAGCACATCGGACTGCACAACCTCCTCCAGTGTAGACTGGAAGGCTGCAACAAGCTGATGCGGCAAGCGTTGGATAAAGCCGACGGTATCCGTCAAAATAGCCTGCTGCTTATTCGGCAGATCTAACTGGCGCGTAGTCGGGTCCAGCGTTGCGAAAAGCTGGTCCTGCGCGTAGATATCCGAATTAGTCAGCGTATTTAAAAGTGTTGATTTGCCGGCGTTGGTGTAGCCCACAAGGCTTACCGTAGGCACACTAGCCTTCGCGCGTCCTGCTCGGTGCAGAGTGCGCACACTCTTAACCTTGCCGATGCATTCCTTAATATAGGCAATGCGGTCACGGATGCGACGGCGGTCAACCTCCAGCTTAGTTTCGCCGGGACCGCGGGTACCGATGCCGCCGCCAAGACGTGACAGCGCCAGGCCCTTGCCCATAATACGCGGCAGCGTATACTGCAGCTGCGCCAGCTCAACCTGCAGCTTACCTTCATTAGTATGCGCACGTTGGGCGAAAATATCAAGAATCAGCGCCGTGCGGTCAAGCACACGCACACCCATTGACTGCTCAATATTACGCTGCTGTGCCGGCGACAGCTCATCGTCAAAAATGCACAGGTCTACGTTCTCCTGCTGCACATAAAGCGCCAGCTCCTGCACCTTGCCGCGGCCGATAAAGAATGCCGGATCCGGCTTGGGACGCTTCTGCAGGAAGCGTGCCACAACCTCCGCACCGGCAGTATCTGCCAGCTGCTTCAGCTCCTCCAAGGAATCCTCGGCCGTCCAGCCACTGCTGTTGGGGGCACCGTATTCCATGCCCACGATAATCGCCCGCTCTGTTCCCTGCGCCAGGCTCGCACTGCCCGTCTGCTTGTCAAGGATGCGCTCCACCATCGCCGCCAGATTCGGGAAGAACACTCCCTCCGCCTCCTGCAGCGTCAGCGGTCCGTAGCATTCCACCTGATATTGCTCGTTGTCGTCAATACCGGTAATCATGCCGAAGCTCATCTGCGACTGGCTGATATCCGGCGAAGTAACGCCGACAGCAATCATCGCATCAAAGCGGTTATTCTTCAGCGCGGAAATATCCACACCGCTCAGCAGCGGATTGCCGTTGGGATGAGTATGCACGCAGCGCACACCGCTAAGACGGCTGGCACCGCGTCTGCCCTCAACCGGAGGCAGCTCCACACTCTGATCATTGCCCACCGATACGGCAAGCACCTGACCATTGCGCGCAACGTAAACGCTCACCTCGCGGTTAATAAAATCAGTAACATCCGCCATACGCAAAGCCAGCTCGCTTGTCAGCAGCTGACCGCCCTCCAGACGGATATCATAAAAGGTTTTTAATTCTTCAATAACGGAATTACGGATACCCTTCAGGTTGCCGTAAATTTCATTAGCCATGGGTATTCACCTCCAGTTGGGGGTTAACTTAGCAATTTGCTTATCGAAAGGCTCCCCTTGGGGGAGCTGGCGCCCGTCAGGGCGACTGAGAGGGGCTTGACAGAAACGTTGCTTTAGGCAGAACCCCTCTCCGCCTCGACAAGCTCGGCACCTCTCCCCTAGGAGAGGCTTTTTATTATCTTCTTGCCTTCGCAGGCTCAATATTAACCTTATACCTCTTGATAAAGTTCTTATTCATCTCGGAGGTAGCTTAGCAATTTGCTTATCGAAAGGCTCCCCTTGGGGGGAGCTGGCGCCCGTCAGGGCGACTGAGAGGGGCTTGCACTCTCGGTACCTTTACCCCTCTCCGTCATCGCTGCGCGATGCCACCTCTCCCCTAGGAGAGGCTTTTCTTGCCCTGCCGGCAATTCACCTTGTCTCCCCTAGGAGAGGCTATTTTTATTATCTTCTTGCCTTCGCAGGCTCAATATTAACCTTATAACCCTTGATAAAGTTCTTGTTCATCGCACCGATAACCTTTTCGGCTACATCCTCCGGTACTTCAACAAAAGTGAACTTATCATAAATATTAATCAGACCGATATCGCGCGCCGGAATGTCTGCTTCGATAGCAATGGTGCTGACAATATCCTTAACCATAATCTTCTGGCTGCGGCCGATGTTGATGAACAGGCGTACCATGCCCGGACGGCCGCCGGTGTTGCGCAGATCCTTGGAGAGGATATCCTCCTGCGGAGCCTCCAGAGCCTTAACACCCTCCTGCATCAGCTTCAGAGCTGCGGCAGCAACCTCTTCAGCGCTGTATTCATCCAGCAGGCTTTCGGCAATCGGCATATAATCATGGTAAGCGTTCAGCTCCAGCACAGTCTGCATCTTGCTGATAATCTGGTCGCGCCGACGCTCGATAACGTTAGCAGCGGTAGGCAGCTGACGGCGTTGGATTTTAGTCTTGACAGTGCGCTCAATCAGCTTCAGCTGACGGAACTCACGCGGAGTAATGAAGGTCATAGCTACGCCGGTGTTGCCTGCACGACCGGTACGGCCGATGCGGTGAACGTAGCTTTCCGGATCCTGCGGAATATCAAAGTTAATAACGTGGGTAATGTTGTCAACGTCGATACCGCGGGCAGCAACGTCGGTTGCAATCAGTACATCAACAGCGCCCTCGCGGAATTTCTTCATTACGCGGTCACGCTGGTTCTGGCTCAGGTCACCATGCAGGCCCTCAGCCATGTAGCCGCGGCTGGAAAGTGCGATAGACAGGTCGTCAACACCCTTTTTGGTACGGCAGAAGATAATCAGCTTGCCGTCGATTTCTGCGTCCAGCAGACGGCACAGGCCTTCAACCTTATCCTTGGTTTCGAAATAGTATTGCTCAATCAGAGGTACAGTCAGCTCTTCCTTGGAAATGGTTACATTCTTCGGCGCCTTCATGTACTTCTTGGTCAGGCTCAGAATCGGACGGGGCATAGTTGCGGAGAACAGCAGAGTCTGGCGTTCAACCGGCAGGCTGCGCATAATTTCTTCGATATCATCAACAAAGCCCATATCCAGCATTTCGTCAGCCTCGTCCAGTACGAGGAATTTGATATGGTCCAGATGGATAGTACCGCGGTTGATATGGTCAATCAGACGGCCCGGAGTACCGATAACAATCTGCACATTGTTGCGCAGCGCACGGATCTGGCGTTCAATCGGCTGGGCGCCGTAAACAGGCAGTGCACGCACGCGGCGGGTACGACCGATTTTGCCGACCTCTTCCGCAACCTGAATAGCCAGCTCACGGGTCGGAGTCATAATCAGTGCCTGAATATGCTTGAAGTCGGTAATTGCCTGCACCAGAGGAATACCGAAAGCAGCGGTTTTGCCGGTACCGGTCTGTGCCTGGCCGATAACGTCGTTACCTTCGAGCACCAGGGGAATAGTAGCGGCCTGAATCGGAGAAGGCTCTTCGAAGCCCATGTCAGTCAGGGCGGTTACAATTTTTTTGTCCAGCTCTAAGTTGCCGAACATCTCTTTTTGAATGGTCATTAATGTTTATCCTCCATATTGTTTTTTTCTTCTAATAATTTATCAATAGCCATGGAAATAGCTGTCTGAGCTATTCTCAGCTTATTTTCTGTTCGTGTAGACATAAAACGGTGCTCCTGACAATATACCACGTTGTCGGTAGCAACGGCAATATATACAAGGCCTACCGGCTTGCCCTCGCTGGCTCCCGGTCCGGCGTTGCCCGTAATGCTCACACCATAATCACTGCCCAGCTGCTTGCGTACGCCCAGCGCCATTTCGCAGGCGGTTTCGCGGCTGACAGCGCCGTATTTGGCCAGCGTATCTGCCTGCACATTAAGCAGCTTCTGCTTGGCCATGTTAGTATAGCTGACGATGCTTCCCAGCAGATATTCGCTGCTGCCCGGCACATCCGTAACCAGACTGCTGGCAAGACCGCCGCTGCAGGATTCCGCAAAGGCAATAGTTTTGCCCTGCTTCAGCAGCTCCTGCCCTAAGCAGGCCGCCAGAGTGGCATCATCCACACCGTATATATAATTATCAACGCTCTTGCGTACCTTGGCTTCCATAGCGTCGAGCAGCTTAACTGCCTCTTTATCATTGGCAGCCTTCGCCGTAAGCCTGATGAGAATTTCACCGTAGCGGGCATAAAGCGCAATCGTCGGATTCGTCTGCGCCATAATCAGCTCATCGAGCTTGGATGCTACCATAGATTCGCCGATACCGCGCAGATGCATAGTGCGCGACATGATAATGCCGTGCTCGCTGAAGCGCTGCAGCATACGCGGCAGCAGCTGCTTTTCGCACACATCCGTAAGCTCGCTCGGAGGTCCTGGCAGCATAATGAAGATTTTATCCTTATATTCCAGCCACAGTCCGGGAGCGGTACCCACATCGTTCTGCAGTACCTCGGCCCCGATGGGAACATACGCCTGCTTTTCGTTATTTTGCGAAGGGCAAAGTCCCTTCTTGGCAAAATATGCATCTATGCGTCCCCACGTATCCAAATCGAGATAGCCTTCGGTATGACAAACCTCCATCACCATCTCCTTGGTAATATCACCGCGCGTCGGCCCCAGACCGCCGCTGGTAATGATGATATCGGCGCGCTGCATGGCCTGCTCCAGCACTGCGCGCATACGCTCCGGATTATCTCCGACCGTAGTGTGATATAAAACATCAAAGCCTATATTGTTCAGCTTGCGGGATAAATACTGCACATTGGTGTTTAAAATTTCACCCAGCAGCAGCTCCGTCCCGGTAGTAATGATTTCAACCTTCATCTGCTGTCACCCTCTCACCGGTTATTTTGACTCTTACAGCAACGCTCTTAAACCAGCTCTGCCACCATTTCATAGGTAAAGCCTTGCAGAATACGCACTCTTACCATCTGGCCTACCTCCAGCTCGGCGGCATTTTCGATAAAGATGTTGCCGTCGATATCAGGTGCCTCGTGATAGGAACGTCCTACCGCAAGAGCGGGGTTTTCTTCATCAAAGCCTTCGACGATAACGTCCAGCTCCTCATCCTCGCGCTCCTGATGGATTTCTTCGGAAATACCTGCCTGCAGCGCCATCAGCTCATGATAGCGGTTTTCCTTAACCTCAGGCTCAATCTGGTTTTCCATAGCGCCGGCCACAGTGCCCTCCTCTTGGGAATACTGGAACACGCCTGCGTTTTCAAAGCGCTGCTTTTCAACAAAGTCCATCAGCTCCGCAAAATCCTCGTCGGTTTCACCGGGGAAGCCCACGATAAAGGTAGTGCGGATAGTAATTCCCGGAATACGCTCACGCAGCTTGGCCAAAAGCTCTTCTACCTGCGCGCGTGTATCGTAGCGGTTCATGCTGTCGAGCAGTCTGTCGCTGGCATGCTGCAGAGGAATATCAATATACTTGCACACCTTGTCGCATTCGGCGAAGGCTGCAATCAAATCGTCCGTAAAGTTGTTGGGATACAGGTACATAACGCGAATCCACTTAATGCCCTCCAGCTCGTTGAGGTCACGCAGCAGCTGCGGCAAAAGCAGCTTGCCAGTGAGGTCCTCGCCGTAGCGGGTGGTGTCCTGCGCAACTACAATCAGCTCCTTGACGCCGTGAGCAGCAAGGCTTCTTGCCTCTGCCATAACCTCATCATAAGGACGGCTGGTGTAGGGACCGCGCAGCTGCGGAATAATGCAGTAGGAGCAGCAGTTGTCGCAGCCCTCGGCAATTTTCAGATACGCCATGTAACCGGGAGTAGTCAGCATTCTGGGCGGAGCCTGCACATTTTTGCTTTCCAGCTTCTGCAGATGCTTTACGCGCTTGCCTGCCAGCACCTGGTCGATAACCCAGCCGATATCGGTGAAGCTGTCGGTGCCGACGATAGCGTCAACCTCCGGCATGCTTTCGAAAAGCTCGTCAGCATAACGCTGGCCGAGGCAGCCTGTCATAATCAGATACTTGCAGCTGCCATCCTCCTTATATTGCGCCATTTGTAAAATTGTGCTGATGGATTCCTCCTTCGCACTTTCGATAAAACCGCAGGTATTAACAATAATCAGTTCGGCATCTGCGGGATCATTGGTAATCTCCAGCTGCTTATCCTTGATAATACCCAGCATAACTTCAGAATCTACCAGATTTTTGGGACAGCCGAGGCTGACCATACCTATTTTCATTCTTTACCTCCAAAACCTGCTGCCCTCACTCTAGCTGTCGGGACAGCAAGCAAGAGCATAAATCACTATAATCTAATCACTAATCACTATTTACTGAATCTTACCTTACTCAGCCACTTATTCGTCAGTCCGTCCTGCTTATCGGGCTCCAGATAGCTGCTGTTGAGCCAGATTTTATCTGCATCGGCAGCAGCCTCGTCAAAACCGCGCGGGAACAGGAAAAGATAGCCTGTGGCGTTTTCCTGCGCAATCGCCTGCACCTGCTCGCTTGTCAAAAGCCATTCCATAACCGCAAGGCCCTGCAAATCATCGGCAGTATTCTTAAACAGGCCTACGCAGAAAAGATTTACCGGCGTGCCTTCCTTGGGATAGACAACATAAGCGGGAAATTTATTTTCCAGATATTTAAACACGTAGCTTTGTCTGGTTATAGCCACATCCGCATCACCTACCGCCGCCATGCGCACAGGTGTAAAAGGGAACTTGGCATATTGCCCGATAAAGCGGTTGATATTGCCTAAATACTCCAGCGATTCATCCTCGCCGAAGCGATCTGCCAGACCTGCCAGAAAGTTTTGCGTGCTGTTGCTGTCGGATAAATTTTCCAGAGCAATGCGCAGCTGCTCTTTTCCTGCCAAATCCTGCCAGCTGCAGATATTGGCCTGACCGACGGTACGGGCGTACTGCTGGTTGACCAGAAAAACTATCGGATCATAGAAAACGCCGTACCAGCTTAAATCTGCGTCACGGAACTTCTGCGGCAGTCTGTCGCCATCGGCAAAGGCCACAGGCTTCAGGCTTCCCTGACGCTTCAGGCCGGCAAGCGTGCGCTGCTCGGCCAGCACAACGTCCGGCAGCTCCCCGCCGGGCTTCAGCTCGTAAACAGCCTTCAGCTGCAGCTTATCCTTCTGCTCCCTGTTGAAGGCATCCACCAGATTTTCAGTAAACTTATTATCAAGCTCGGAATACAGGATAATGGTTTTTGCCCCTGCGTTCTGTACAGGAGCAGGCTGCTCACCGCAGCCTCCCGTCAGCATTCCGGCCAATATCAGCACTAAAAAGATACAACGGATCATCTCATCCCTCCGTTACTATCTGCGGCGCTTATCCTCACGCCTTTTTCCACCGGTACTGCCTGAAGCGGTACTGCGCGTTGCATTACGCGCTCCACTGCCGGCAGCACTGCGGTTTGCATTACGCTTCGGACCGCGAGATGCATCACGCTTCGCGCCACGCGCTCCGCCGCGCTGCTCCTGCTCCGTATGCAGCAGGCATTTAGGTCCGCTGCCCACAAGGTCCATACGGCCTGCCTTCTGCAGTGCCTCCAGCACCAGCTTGCGGTTACGCGGAGTACGGTACTGCATCAGCGCACGCTGCATTGCTTTATCATGCGGATTGCGGGCCACAAATACGGTTTCACCGCTTTCCGGGTCGACGCCGGAATAATACATCGCCGTTGCCGCACTGCCGGGAGTAGGAATGAAGTCCTGCACCTGCTCCGGATTGTGCTTGATATCACGCAAAAACTCTGCCAGCTCAATGGCATTGTTCAGCGTGCAGCCCGGATGGCTGGAAATAAAGTACGGCACCAGATATTGCGGCAGGCCGATTTCTTTATTTTTTTGCGCATAAAGACGCATAAACTTCAGATAAACATCCTTGCCGGGCTTGCCCATACGCGCCAGAACCTGCGGTGCGATATGCTCGGGCGCCACCTTCAGCAGACCGCTGATGTGATAGCGGCACAGCTCATCGAGGAAATCCTGCTTTTTATCCGCCAGCATATAATCATAACGGATACCGCTGCGGATAAACACCTTCTTGACGCCCGGTAAAGCGCGCAGCTTGCGCAGCAGCGCTATATAATCGCTGTGGTCGGCATCAATATTGGGGCACGGCTTGGGGAACAGGCACTGTCTGTCCTTGCACACGCCGTATTTCAGCTGCTTGGCACAGGAAGGATGGCGGAAGTTGGCCGTAGGGCCGCCAACGTCATGGATATAGCCCTTGAAGCCGTCCAGCTGCGTCAGAATCTTAGCTTCGCGCAGAATAGATTCATGGCTGCGCGCCTGAATGATACGTCCCTGATGCGCATGAATAGCGCAGAAGGAACAGCTGCCGAAGCAGCCTCTGCTGCTGACAAGGCTGAACTGAACCTCCTCCAGCGCTGCAACGCCTCCCTTGGCATCGTAGCTCGGATGCCACTTACGCATATAGGGCAAATCGTAGATAGCGTCCATCTCCTCCATCGTCAGCGGGAAAATGTTTGGATTCTGCACGATATATTTCTTCTGTCCCTTTTGGACTACAATTTTGCCATAAAACGGATCCTGCTCCTTGCTCTGCAGCTTGAAGGCTCTGGCAAATTCCTTGCGGTCGTCCTTGATAGCCTTCCAGTCGGGAAGCTCCACATATTCGTCATCGGGCAGAGTGTCGGACATATACGCCGTACCGCGGATATAATGCATATCCTCGGCGCCGGCACCGCCTGCCAGATAGTCGGCAATTTCCACTACCTGCTTTTCACCCATGCCGTAAACTAAAAGATCCGCGCCGCTGGCCTCCAGAATAGAGGGCATCAGCTTGTTTTCCCAGTAGTCGAAATGCACAAAACGGCGCAGGCTGGCTTCAATGCCGCCGATAATTACAGGCACATCGGGCCACAGCTTTTTGACGAGCTGCGCATAAACGGCCGTAGCATGGTCGGGACGCTGTCCCACCGCGCCGCCTGCGGTATACTTGTCGACAGCACGCTCATTCTTGGCTGCCGTATAACGGCACAGCATGGAGTCAAGGTTGCCGCCGGAAATAAGCACGCCCAGTCGCGGCTTGCCCAGCTCTGCCAGATATTCTGCTTTATCCCAACGCGGCTGGCACAGCAAAGCTACCTTATACCCCTGCGCCTCTAGTACACGGCAGATTACTGCCGGACCGAAGGAGGGATGGTCTACATAAGCATCGCCACTGATAAACAGAAAGTCAATCTGCTCCCAGCCACGCTCGGCTATTTCCTGAGCGGAAATCGGTAAAAACTGTTTCATTAAAAACTCCTGAACAAATTATTATTTCTTCTTATCGGCCTTCACTTCGCCGGCAGCCTGTGGCTGCTGCGGCTCAGCCGGCTTAACCTCAGCCTGCGGCTTCGGTTCCTCTGCCTTCGGCGCAGGTGCGGCTGCAGCGGGCTGCGGCGCTTCCTCTACTGCGGCAGCAGGTGCGGCCTTGGCTTCAGGTTCGGACTGCGGTGCAGCCTCCTCTGCCTTAGCTGCGGCTGCAGGCTGTGCGGGAGCGTTGCGCAGATAGGTCTTGACGGCCACGCCATGCTCGCCCTTCAGGTCAACAGCCTCGCCGTTCACCTTAATGCGGACAACGCCGATATTGCCATATTTGACAATCAGCTTATCCTTAGCCTCGAAATGCTTGCTTTCCTTAGCATGCAGAATGCCGGCAAAAAGCTCCTTGCCGTCGGCACTTGCCTCCAGCCAGCAGTCACCTTCAGCCTCCAGGTCAACGGTAACCTTGTCCAGCACTGCGGGTGCTTTAGCTTCGGGCTTAACCTGCTCGGTCTGCTTGGCCTCATCCTTAGGCATATTTTTAAAATAGTTAATCGTAGCGGGAATAGCAAAATAGCCTGCCGTGAGCACCGCTACCGCTGCTAAGCCTGCCAGACACTGCTTCATCGGCAGCTTCGGCAAACCCGGCATTTCAAAGTGGCCTGTACCGCTGCCAATATCACGCTTATCCTTCAGCTGGATGTTGAGGCGGACCTTTTCCACCTCGCGGATACCCTGGCTGCGTACAGCCTCTGCCGCCATACCGGCAGCACTTGCTTTATATTCATTAACAAGCTCCGGACCGTTCAAGCCCAGATAATTACCGTAGTTGCGGATTATTCCCTTCAGGAAAACCTCGCCCGGAGTCTTGTCATATTCGTCATTTTCTACAGCCTGCAGATAACGGCTGCGGATACTGGTAGCCTTTTCGGCATCAGCAAGAGAGATACCCTTAGCCAATCTTGCTTCTTTTAAAATTGCGCCGACAGTCTTTTCCTTATCATCCATTTCGCCTGCACCTCCGCTTATTCACGGCGCAGGAAGCGTTCCTCTGCTTCCTTACGCGACATTATAACCTCTCGTGGCTTGCTGCCTACGGATTGACCGACAATGCCCAGCTCCTCCATGGTATCAACCAGACGCGCCGCACGCGTATAGCCTATGCGGAAGCGTCGCTGCAGCATGGAGCTTGATGCCTGCCCCATGTCCAGCACAAGGCTCAGGGCATCCTCAAAAAGCTCATCCTCCGCAGGCGCATTGGAGCCTGCATCCTCGGCATTATGGCCTTTATTATCACATTCCAGCTCCTGCTCTGTTACCTCTTCGCTGTAATTTACAGGAATGGACTGCTTAATAATGAAATCTACTATTTTATTCAGCTCATCATCGCTGACGAAGGCACCCTGCACACGCACGGGCTTGTTGTAGCCCATGGGGTAAAAGAGCATATCGCCCTTGCCCAGCAGCTTTTCGGCACCGCCCATATCAATAATGGTGCGCGAATCTGTCTGCGAGGATACGGCGAAAGCAATACGTGAAGGAATATTCGCCTTGACGATGCCTGTAATAACATCTACGGACGGACGCTGGGTTGCCAGAATCAGATGGATACCGGCCGCGCGGGCCTTCTGTGCCAGACGCAGGATGGCATCCTCCACATCAACCTTGGCTACCATCATCAGGTCGGATAACTCGTCGATGATGATTACGATATAAGGCATCTTTTCTGAGGCCTGTGCGTTATAGGTTTTGATGTCACGCACACGGCTGTCGGCAAACGCCTTATAACGGCGCTCCATTTCCGCAACCGCCCAGTGCAGCGCGCTCGCTGCCTTTTTCGGCTCGGTGACAACAGGTGTCAGCAGATGCGGAATACCGTTGTAATTAGACAATTCTACGACCTTGGGGTCGACAAGAATCAGTTTAACCTCGTCCGGGGTAGCACGGTACAAAAGACCGGCGATAATCGTATTGATGCACACCGATTTACCGGAGCCTGTGGAGCCTGCTACCAGAAGGTGCGGCATTTTCGCAAGGTCGGCGGAAATAATATCACCGCTGATATCCTTGCCCAGACCAATGCACAGATGCTCCTTGGCGTTGCGCACACTGCCTGCCTCCACAACCTCACGGAAGCACACGGGATCGTTCTTCGTGTTCGGCGCTTCGATGCCGATGGCGGATTTGCCGGGAATAGGCGCCTCGATACGCACACCGGGAGCAGCCAGACGCAGGGCAATATCATCCGCAAGGTTCACCACCGAGCTTACCTTCACGCCTGCCGCAGGCTCCAGCTCAAAGCGGGTAACCGACGGTCCGCGCGTTACGGCAACAACTCTGGCGCGCACCTTGAAATCTGCCAAAGTCTGCTCCAGCACCGCACATTGGTCCATGATGTCCTTCTGATAGGTGGACGGGTCACTGGCCTTCGGCGTATCAAGAAGCTCCAGCGGGGGCAGCTGATAGCTGCTCGCGGCCTGCGCTTCAGGCTCATATGCTGCAGTCTGCTGAGCAGGCGCCGCTGCGGCAATTTTATCTGCGCTGTCAAAAATCGTTACGGCCGGCTGCTCCGGTTCGGGCTCAGGCTGCGGCTCTGCCTTGGCAGGCACTGCAAACGCTGCCGCCTGCTCCTCGCGATAGGTATTGCGGATTACGGAAGCAGGACGCTCCGGCTCCGGCTCAGGTTCGGCAGCCGGCGGCTCCGCATCATCCAGAAAGCGGCTGTCCGGCTCGTAATCATCGTCATAATTGATAATCGGTCTTACAATGACCTCGGGTTTGGACTGCTCCCATTCGGGCAGCTGCACCGGGTCACGCTCTATTTCCTCTTTTAAAGGAGATTTTTCGTAAACACTCTTGTTTTTGGTAAAGCCCAAAATGCTTCTGAAAGCACTTTTCTTCTGCACACCCTCGTTGAAGGCATCAAACTCGGGGCTGGTATAGTTGCTGATAACATTATCCGCAGGAGCGGCATGCTGTTGAGGCGCGGCAATCTTGCGTTTGAACACGGTCCTAGGCGCAGGCTCCGGACGCTTGCGCTCCTCCCTCACCTTGTCGTCGGGGCGCACCAGCGTAATCTCATCGGAGGTCAGGTAATCCTGCCACCGCTCCCACCATTTGCGCAGCGGCAGCACCAAGCCAAGCAGCCACAGCCAGCCCAGCGCCAAAATAACATAAACCGTCACATCACCGGCAAAGGAACGCAGCAGCTTCAGCAAAAGGCCGCCTATAAGACCGCCGCCATCCGCTATCAGCGAAGGCTCCAGCTCAGAGCCAACAGGCACAAAAACATGATGAGCTGTGCCTGTAAGGCACAGCGTCACCAAAGTAAAAATTAATGTTCTCTTGTTAAAAACACCAAATTGTCCTTTAAGCAAAGCAAAGGACGCAACAAAGAAAGCCAAAGGCAGCAGAAAGATACCCTTACCCAGCAGATTCTGCTCCACCAGATAAGCATAATGCATTACGCCGTCCTCAGCCGTCATAAGAAGAGCGGCAGCAAACAGCAGACCCATAAGCAGGCAGACAACGCCGACAGGGCGCGAGTAGCTTCTATTCTGTTGCTTCCTTCTTCTTTCCTTGCGCAAGATAAGACAACTCCTAAAATTGCAGCTGCCGGCAGTCATCCTTTATCAGCTGACTGCTGACAACCGCTCACCAAAAACTATTCACTAATAACTAATCACTGAAAACTATCAAATCTCCATGATAATCGGCAGAATCATCGGACGGCGGCGAGTTCTTTCGAACAGGAAGCGTCCCAGAGAATCACGCACGGTAGACTTAATTGCAGACCATTCGGAAACATTGTTTTCCTCGCAGCGGTCCAGAGCAGCCTGCACCTTATCGCGTGCTTCATCCATCAGGTCCTCGGCCTCGCGTACATAAACAAAGCCGCGGGAAACGATATCCGGACCGGAAACCACATGGCAGGATTCCTTGTCGATGGTTACAACTACAATCATGATACCGTCCTGAGAAAGCTGACGGCGGTCGCGCAGTACGATGTTGCCTACATCGCCGACACCCAGGCCGTCAACCAGCACCTTGCCTGCAGGCACCTTGCCGTTAATGGTAATGCTGCTCTTGGTCAGCTCGATAACGCTGCCGTTTTCACCGATAACAATGTGGTCTGCCGGCATGCCAAGGGATTTTGCCAAGTTGGCATGCTTAACCAGGTGACGGTATTCACCATGCACAGGCATAAAGAAACGCGGACGCACCAGATTGTGCATCATCTTGATTTCCTCCTGGCTGGCGTGGCCGGAAACGTGGACGCCGTTGCTCTTTTCATAAATAACGTCCGCACCCAGCTTGTACAGATGGTCGATAGTACGGGAAACAAGCTTTTCGTTGCCCGGAATCGGTGTAGCAGAAATAATTACTGTATCACCGGGCATAATATCAACCTTTTTATGGTCATTCATAGCCATACGGGTGAGCGCGCTCATCGGCTCGCCCTGACTGCCGGTAGTGATAATAACAACCTTTTCCGGCGTATAGTTATGAGTTTCGTCAATATCAATCAAAACGCCCTCGGGAACCTTTAAGTAACCCAGCTCCTTGGCGATATTTACAACATTCACCATGCTGCGTCCGATAACTGCTACCTTACGGTCATACTTCACAGCAGTATCAATAACCTGCTGGATACGATGTACGTTAGAGGAGAAGGTCGCTACGATAATACGATGCTTGGCATAGCGGAACTCCTCGTCAAAGGTCTGGCCTACCATTTTTTCGCTGGGAGTGAAGCCCGGGCGCTCGGCGTTGGTGCTGTCTGCCAGCAGGCACAGTACACCGCGGTCGCCGTATTCGGCAAATTTATTGAATTCCATAACCTGTCCGTCAACAGGAGTGTGGTCGATTTTGAAGTCACCGGTGTGGATAATAACACCGATAGGAGTAGTAATCGCGATAGCAACAGCGTCGGGAATGCTGTGGTTTACGCGGATGAAATCAAGCTTAAAGGCACCGGCGTTAATCTTGTCACCGGGTTTTACTACGTGCAGGTTTTCGTTGCCTACACCGTTTTCCTTCAAGCGGCCTTGTAAAATACCCAGAGTAAGTGCGGTACCATAAACGGGACAATCAATTTGTTTCATAACATAGGGCAGCGCACCGATATGGTCCTCATGACCATGTGTCAGAAAGATACCCTTAATTTTATCTTTATTCTCAACCAAATATGTGATATCGGGAATAACCAAGTCAATGCCGAGCATATCGTCTTCAGGGAACATCAGGCCTGCATCAATCAGGATCATGTCATCCCCGTAACGGAATACCGTCATATTTTTACCAATTTCGCCCAAACCACCCAGCGGGATAATCTGGACCTTATGTTGAAATTTACCCAAAAAAAATACACCTCCATTTTTTATTTTACATTCTTCCGTACAAATGTAGAAATTGAATTTGATACTGTGTCCGCACACATACTCTCTACTTTATTATACACTAAATATGGGCTATTGACAAATAGTGATACATATTTTTTGTGAAAAGTTTGTTGCCAAACGGATGATTTTTTGGCAGAGGTAAAGCGCATGCAAAAAAGCGGCTGTGGGCAAGGCGCTCCCCTGCACCCTTGACATTCCCTTCTATTTCAAGTAAACTTAAACTAAGTTCTTCAAAACCGCAAGTAAGCTTACGCCTCCGGCTCATTTACCTGCGGACAATTAAATAAG
>ENA-ORSL01000157-ORSL01000157.1-human-gut-metagenome-genome-assembly--contig:-NODE-157-length-82768-cov-9.188556_pt1 | contig 82768 bp, 83 predicted proteins | sample MGYA00242190_ERZ509157 | MGnify/ENA primary metagenome ERZ509157 (study PRJEB26280, sample SAMEA2338664) | human gut metagenome | biome: human gut; feature: human-associated habitat; material: faeces... | reverse complement strand
GTAGTGAATGACATGCCGGTGGCATGTCATTCACTACCGCGCCGCTGCTTCGCTACCTAAGAGGATCGCCAAGGGCGAATCTTTGCCGCGAAGCGCTGCCCCTTCTAGGGGAAGTCCCCAGTGCGCACACTGGGGAAAGGGGTCGCCAGAGTTGGACACGAGCAGGGGAGAAAAGAAAGAGCCGAGTAAAGAAAAGATTGTCATTCCGAGGAGCGAAGCGACGTGGGAATCCGTTTCCCTTTGCGACGGCAGTACGTTTTCACATCATGTATAGGGGATGCGGATTGCGAAGCCAGTGACATCGGTCACTGGCTTCGCAATGACAGGTTGGTTTTAGTCAAGCGCGGCAACTTTTACATAAGTGAAGAATACAGCATTTTCGGGATGGCACAGAGGCCGTCCCCTACGATGACGATTGAGGAGCACAACGGTCATCTCACCCTATCGCCATATCCTCTATCTCATACCCGTCGCGGTCGGTATAGTGCCACCACTCGGCGGAATACCCGTCGAAGCCCGCCGCGTCCATCAGCCGCTCCAGCTTCTCCGCGTTCGCGGCGGCCTCGGCGCTCACGTCCGAATAGTCGCGGTCTGCCAGCGCCGAGAACTCGTCAAACTCGGACGGCATCTCCATGGGCGCACCGTCGGAAGTACAAATCGTAATATCCACTGTGCCGCCATTCGAATGCTTCGAGCCGCCGGTGTCGGGATTTGCGACGAAGTTCGCATCTGGGCAGCGCTCCCACAGCAGCCGCTGCGCGTACTGCGGGCGGTACGCATCCCATATGAGCAGGCTCAGTCCCTCGCCGCGCAGCGCTTCCTGCACCGCGGCAAGCTTTTTCACCGTACCGTAGCGCAGATATGCGTCGCTGAAATCGTATATCGCCGCGCCGGTGAAATTGTTCTCCCCTGCGTAGCGCAGATCGACCCATATGTCCGGAATATAATCCCGCACACGCACAAGCGCTGTGTCCTCCGGTTCGGGCGCCGGTATCTCGACAGCAACGGTTGGAACCGGCGTCGGCGATGCAGTCGCCTCCGGTGTCACCGGCGGCACTGTCTCGGCGGGCGCATCCGTTCCACAGGCGCAGAGCGCGAGCACCAGCACGGCGGCCATGAGCGCAGTAAACGATCTTTTCACAAAAATCCCTCCGTTTAAAAAAATCGGGCGGAATCCGCCCGATTTCTCAAGTTTTAATGGCAATTGTAGTAGTACAGCGCGGTGCTGTCGGTGAGCACGACATCGCACTTGCCGGAGTACAGATACTCGAAGCACTCCATCGTTCCGCCCGCAAGGCGGATTATCTGCCCGAGGCGCTTTGCTAGCTTCGGGTCGGTCTCCAGCGCGGCCATAGACTCCTCCGTGGAGCACATGGCCATGGTGCGCCCGCCGAGCTTGAGCTTGTTCCAGACAATGGAGCCGTTGCGCCCCGCGACCACGATATTATTGCTCACGTAGGGGCCGTACTGCGTGTACTTTCCGGCCTCGACTTCCTTCTGGTCGAGCGCGATGCCGCCCCATGCGCAGTCAATATTGCCGGAGGACAGCTCGACATACACGTTCTCCTTCTCTATCGGCTGGATCTGCAGCGTCCAGCCGAGGCGTTCGCACACTGCCATCGCAAGCTGCACGTCGAAGCCCCAGTAGTTCCCGTCCACGACATAGGCCATGGGGAAGGAGTTGATGTCCACGCCGATTATAAACGTCCTCGGCTCGGGCATACCGACCTTTTCGAGCGCCTTGGCATCCTTTTTGAAGTCGATTATGCTGGAGCCGAACCATTTGCCGGTCAGGTCGCCGACCGTGCCCTCGGCGTTGAGCGTCTCGATGGCGGCGGTCACGTAGTTATAAGTACTGTCGTCATTGCGGAAAGCAAGGGAATATTCCTGCTCCACAAGCACCTCCAGCTCGCGCACCCCGTAGGTGCTGCCGCCGCAGGCGCAGAGGCTGAACGCCATACACAGTATGAGCACGGCGCATATCAATTTCTTCATCCACATCACCACTATGCTTTATTTACGCCGAATGGCGGCCGCGATGGGCGGCGCGGCGGCGCTTTTTCTTCTTCCCGCTTATGACCGCGATGGCAATCACCGCCGCGATCACAACGACCGCAACAACTGCGCATATCACGCGATTGCGCGCGGCAACGGCCTCATTTGCCGCCGCTTCCTCTGCGAACGCCTGCTCCTGAACGGCCTGCGCCTCGGCGATGCGCGCTTCCTCCTCGGCCTGCGCCGCCGCTTCCTCAAGGCGCTTGCGCTCGGCCTCCTCTTCCTGAAGCTTGCGCTCCTCCTCTGCTTTTGCGGCCTTCTCGCGCTCCTCGAGCCGCGCGTCCAGCGTCAGCGTGTAGTCCGCCAGCAGCTTGCCTGCGTCGGCCAGCACTCGCTCCGCGTTGCCGACCCAGGTAGTATTTATCGCGATAAGGATCGGATGCGGCATGTAGATGATGCCGGCGATATTGTTGAACTGCTCATACGCGCCGTATTTCTGCGCCACCTCGTACTCGTCGCCCAGCGTCCGGCTGAGGTACTGCCCCGGCGTCGCCACCTTGAGGCACTCCACTATGTTCGGGAACTGGTCGGGGTTCTCATATAGATTGCGCAGCACGCCGATCACGAAGCGCGGCGAAAAATGGCTGCTGATATAATACCGCTCCGGAATATCCTCGACCGGCACGTCAGACATTTTGACCTGCTGCTCGCGGTAGTCCTGTTCGGAGTCGAAATAATGTATCATCACATGGGCGTAGTCGTTGTTCGAGTAGGTCAGCACGGAGGTCTCGGCATATGTAAGATCAACGCCGCAGACCTTGTCGTCCTGCTTCAACTCGCCGTTTGCGACCTTCTGCGCAAGCATCATCATCAGCGGCAGCTTGTACACGCTCGCGCTGTAGCTCCACACGTCGCCGTTATAATACCAGGTCTCGTTGGTGCCGGTGTAGGTGTAGCCGAGGCGGAAGCGGTCGTGCGCGATGCCGCGCTCGTCGAGAAAGTTCTCTATCAGCTCCTTCAGCTCGTCGGAATCCAGCACGCCGTCCTCCACGGTCTCGGCAGTGACAATGACCTCGTCCACCTGCTCCTCCGGCACGGTGTACGCCGGGGCGGAGCTTTGCTCCGGCGCTGGTGTCTGCTCCGGAGCGGAGGTCGGCTCAACGGGGGCTTCGGTTTCCGCAGGCGTGGGGGCGACCGGAGCCGGATCAACAGGCGTTTCGCCGCCGTCCTCCCCGTCGGCAAACGCCGCGCAGGGCAGCGCTATGATCAGCGCCGCGCACAGCAGTATCGCAAGAAATCTGCTTATCTTCTCTCTCATGTCCTATCCCTGATCTTTCAAATTTCCGTAATTTCGCCGCGCTGGGTAAAGCTGCTGCCGAAGAATTCGCGCGCGGCGGCGGCGAGGTACTCGGTGTCCTTCGCTCCGGCGGTCTCATACGCGGAATGCATCGCGAGCTGCGCAAGGCCGATATCGACCGTGTTTATAGAGACATGCGCGGCGCTGATATGCCCAAGCGTGGAGCCGCCCGCGATGTCGGCGCGGTTGGTGAAGCTCTGCACCGGAACTTTCGCGCGGCGGCACACCGCCTCGAACGCGGCGGCGGAGACAGCGTCGGTCGTATAGCGTTGGTTCGCGTTATGCTTTATGACGATGCCCTTGTTCATCTCCGGCCGGTCGTTGCGGTCGGCGTACTCGGGATGGTTCGGGTGCACGGCGTGGGCGTTGTCGGCGGACACCATGAAGCTGTTGGTCAGCAGCGCGCGGTACTGCACGTCGCTGCGGCCGAGCGCGGCGCTCACGCGGCACAGCACATCCTCAAGGAAGCTGGAATCCGCGCCCTGCTTCGTCCCGCTGCCGACCTCTTCGTTGTCGAACACGCTGAACACCGCGGCGCTCTCGCCGTCGGCGGCGTCGAGCAGGCCGCGCAGGCAGCCGTAAACGCACTGGAGGTCGTCAAGCCGTGCGGAGGAGACGAACTCGTTCTCCGCGCCCCAGACGCAGCCGCGTTCGCGCGGGTAGAGGATCAGGTCGCCCGCGAGCAGCGCGTCCTCGGCGACACCGAGGCTCTGCGCGACGATGGCCTTGAAGCCGGTTTTCAGCTCCGCGGAGCCGATGAGCGGCAGCATATCGACGTTCGCGTTGTAGCTCTTGCCGTCGTTGGCGCTTCTGTCCATATGTATTGCGACGTTCGGTATGACCGCGAGGTCGCGGTCGACGTTCACGAGTCTGGACACCATTCGCCCGCCCTCTGCGACTATAGCGCGCCCCGCGACGGAGAGGGGGCGGTCGAGCCACGTGGAGCACAGCATCCCGCCGTATTTTTCAACATTGAGCATGGTGTACATTCCGGCTGCCTTGACGTCAGAGTTCCACTTGATCTTGAACGACGGCGAATCGCTGTGCGCGGCCATGACCATGAAGCCGCGGAAATCCGGCTTCGGCAGGCGCAGCGCGATAATGGAGGAACCGTTGCGGCGGACGTAGTACTTGCCCGGCGCGGTGACGCTCCAGTCGTCGCCCTCGAAAAGCTCCGTGTAGCCGGCGGCATCCAGCTCGCGCCGGACGTTCTCGACCGTGTGATAAGCGCTGGGGCTCGCGGAGATAAAGTCTATCAGCTGTTTATTTATATCATTCATGGCGATTCTCCCTGAACACAGTTTTGGAAAATATATTATAACACATATATTTCGCTTTGACCAGCCCTGCTTTTTGTGTCATAATCCCCGCTTTGGAATCGGCCTCGGCACGTGGTATGGTATAGAGCACCGCGCGGATCTATACAGCCGGCAAACCGAGAGGAAACACAATGGGAAACTGGCACGATATTCTGATACAGGCGATAGGTTTTTTAGGGGCAGCGTTCTTTTTCATCTCCTTCCAGATGAAAAAGAACAAAAGTCTCTTTGTCATGCAGACGCTCGGATGTCTGAGCTTCAGCATACAGTTCGCGCTTCTGGGCGCATTCAGCAGAAGTCTGAGCTTGTTCATCAACGTTGTCCGGAATATAATGCTTACAAAATATAACGAGTACAAGGCCATTCGCTGGAAGGGATGGGTCGTTGTATTTTCGGTGCTGCCGCTTGCCGCAGCGCTGCTGACGTGGAGCGGCTGGTACTGCATTCTCCCCGTAATCGGAACCGCGGCCGGAAAGATAGCTTACTGGACGAACAACGCCGGAAAGATACGGTTCGCAAATCTCGCCGTGACATCTCCTTGCCTGCTCGTGTACGACGTGCTTGTCAAGTCGTGGGGCGGAGTGCTGAACGAGAGCGTATCCATCATCTCGATAGTCGTCTCCATCATACGCTTTGGCTGGAAGGCTCTGGACGGAGACGCGGTAGGGAAATAAGTGCCGAAGGGGTCGCCAGAGTTGGACACGAGCAGTGCTTAAAAGAAAGAGCAACGTAAAAATACGCCCGTAGGGGACGGCCTCTGCGCCGTCCCATCCCCTGCGCTATGTGCAAATCAACACACGCCCCCGTCCCCCCCTGCATAGGCTCTTGAAAAACGCGCTGTCATGTAGTAAAATATCTTTAACACTCACGAAAGGATGTTTTTCACATGAAGGTTTCCGAGCTTCCCTATAAGCGCGTAACTATTGAAGAGATCAAGGCCGTCATGGACGACGTGCTCGCCCGCACCCGCAATGCAAAGAGCGTGGACGAGATCCTCGCCGCCCGCGAGGATTATCTCAAGCTCCTCTGCGATTACAGAACCGCCGAATCTCTCTCCTATATGCGCTATTCGATAAATACCGTTGACGAGTTCTACGTCGCGGAGAAGGATTATTACGACGAGATCGGCCCCGAGGCCGAGAACTACATGGTTCAGTACGCCTCTACGCTGCTCGATTCCCCGTTCCGCGCCGAGCTGGAGGAGCGCCTGTCCCCCGTGCTGTTCAAGCACCTCGAGGTCAGCCGCAAGAGCATGTCTCCCGAGATAATCGACGATCTGGTCGAGGAGAACAAGCTTGTCAGCGAGTACTCCAAGCTCATGGCTTCGCTTGAGTTCGAGTTCCGCGGCGAGTCTCTGCCGCGCGCGATGCTGATGAAGTACGCCAAGAGCGACGACCGCGAGACCCGCCGCGAGGCATACGAAGTCCTCGGCAAGGTGCTCAAGGAGCACAGCGCTGAGCTGGACGACATCTACGACCGCATGGTTCACGTCCGCGACCGCATGGCCAAGAAGATGGGCTACAAGAACTACGTCGAGCTGGGCTACCACCGCATGGGGCGCATCGACTACGATCAGGACAAGGTCAAGACTTTCCGCGAGAACGTGCTGAATGACATCGTCCCCGTCGTCTCCCGCCTGCGCACCGAGAACGCCAAGCGCCTCGGCATCAACGACTACAAGCTCTACGATAACGACGTCATCATCCCCGGCGGCGACCCCGTTCCCGCTGGCGGCAAGGCCGAGATATTCGCTGCTGCGCGCGAGATGTACCACGCCATGGGCGAGGAGACCGGCAAATTCATCGACATGATGATTGATAACGACGCCTTCGACGTCGATTCCCGCAAGAACAAGTGGGGCGGCGGCTACTGCACGGAGTTCCCGAAGTACAAGCAGCCTTTCATCCTTGCGAACTTCAACGGCACCGCCGGCGACGTGGACGTCATGACCCACGAGGCCGGACACGCGCTCAACGCCTACCTCATCGCCGACAACCGCTTCGCGCTTGAGATCGGCTGCGGCGGCATGGAGACTGCCGAGACCCACTCGATGAGCATGGAGTTCTTCGCGTGGCCGTACATGGACAAGTTCTTCGGTGCGGACGCGGCAAAGTATCGCTTCGCCCACGCGCTCGATGCGCTGTCCTTCATCCCCTACGGCACGATAGTCGACGCGTTCCAGCACATCGTCTACGAGAACCCCGACATGACCCCCGCCGAGCGCAAGGCCGCGTGGCTGGAGCTTGAGCATCAGTACCGCCCGCACATCTCCATGGACGGCATGACCTACCTTGAGGAGGGCACCCGCTGGCAGTATCAGATGCACATCTACGAAAGCCCGTTCTACTACATAGATTACTGCCTCGCCCAGACCGCAGCGTTCGACTTCCTGCTCGCCTCTCAGGAGGATTATGACGACGCCTTCGCGCGCTACATCCGCCTGTCGAAGCAGGGCGGTGAAAAGCTCTGGACCGATCTGCTGCCCGAAGCCGGATTCCGCTCCCCCTTCACCCCCGGCGCGCTCAAGGAGCTTGCCGAGAAGGTCGAAGCCCTGCTGGAGAAGATCAAGGTCTGATAAGCAGGCGTTTGAGCTGACAGATAGCTTAATAGTTTTGGTTCCCCCTCGATACGAGGGGGAACCTTTTGTTTCTGTAGGGGTGTGCGTGGACATATTTATTGTGCTCCTTCTCTTTTCCCCGCTGACATTAAAAATCCCCCGCCGATCGCTCGGCGGGGGATTCCCTGTGTCCTCAAAGCTTTGCTTTGAGCTTGTTAATGCAGTCGGGGCAGACGTTCTTACCTCTGTATTGGATGACGCCCTTCACGTTGTCGCAGAAAATGCAGGATGCCTGATATTTGCGAAGAATAATATTTTCTCCTTCAACATATATCTCCAGTGCATCCTTCTCTGCGATGTCCAGTGTACGGCGCATCTCTATGGGGAGGACTATACGGCCCAGCTCATCAACCTTACGGACAATTCCGGTAGATTTCATAGTGATTGCTCCTTCCACATCTCTAACACAAACCTCACTTCGCATTTTATCACAAGTTTCGCTCAAGTCAACTAAAGATTACACCATGCCGACTAAAATTAACAAATTCTTTTATATTATCCCAATTATTTCTATAATCTTCATTTTAATTACATTAACACCATGTTTCTTAACTACTTCTTAACAATTGCATTACTGCTTTCGACATTTTTCGCGCTTTTCTCCGCTTCGCACGCAGAAGCCGGAAACGCCCTGATTGGAGGCGCTTCAGCCGCCGTGAGCTTTACTTTGGAACTTTTGGGAGCAGTTTGCCTGTGGAGCGCGGTGATGGAGCTGCTTGAGCGCAGCGGCGCAGTCAAGGCGCTTACCCGCCTGCTCGCCCCTCTGCTGCGCAGACTGTTCCCGCTCTCGTCGCGCGACGGCGGTATCATGGCCGCCATCAGCGAGAACGTCAGCGCAAATCTCCTAGGCCTCGGCAACGCCGCCACGCCCGCCGGCATCCGTGCCGCGCAAGGCATCGCGCGTCTCGGTGAACCCGCCAAAGACGAGCTTTGCAGGCTGGTAGTGCTGAACACGGCATCAATACAGCTCATCCCATCGACGATAGCCGCGGTGCGCGCCGCAAACGGCGCGGCCTCCGCTTTCGATATCATGCCCGCCGTATGGTTCAGTTCCGTCGTGTCCGTCGCGGTCGGGCTGGTAATGGCGAAGCTGCTCGCGCGCGTATGGCGATGAACACGCTGCTCGACCTGACCGCGCCGCTCATCGTCACCGCCGCATGTGTGCTGGCGCTCTGCAAGGGCGTGGACATCTTCGCGGCGATGACCGACGGCGCGAAAAAGGGGCTGCGCGTCATGGCCGACATTCTCCCTGCGCTGCTCGTGCTCTTCCCCGTGATATACCTGCTGCGCACCTCCGGCCTGCCGGAACTACTGGAGCGGCTGCTCGCGCCTATGTTCAAGGCGCTGGGCATTCCGGTGGAGACCTCTCTGCTTATGCTGCTGCGTCCGGTCTCCGGCAGCACGGCGCTCAGCGTGAGTGCGGAGCTTATCGCGCGCTATGGTGCGGACTCGCTCGTCGGCCGCACCGCCGCCGTTATGATCGGCTCGAGCGAAACGACGCTGTATGTCGTCGCGGTGTATTTCACGGCCGCCGGTGTCAGGGACAGCCGCTGGGCGATCCCCGCGGCGCTGTGCGCCGATCTCGCGTGCTTCCTGTCCTCGGCGTGGATATGCAGAATTCTCTGGGGCTGAAAATTATGTGTTGAAAAATGAATAAAACGTGTTAGAATAAGTGCATATTCATTTGCGGGGGGTATGTTAATGAAGCGCTTATTCGGCTCATATACTTGGAAAGACGTCATCACCGATCTTGTGTACTGCGTTGTCGGCAGCGCGCTGGTCGGCCTGAGTCTTTCGATGTTCACCATTCCGAACGACATCGCGCCGGGCGGCGTGTCCGGTCTGTCGACGGCGCTTGCGTACATCACGCCGATCCGCGTGAGTATATGGAACCTGATGCTGAACGTGCCGCTGCTGCTCTGCGCATGGAAGCTGCTCGGCCCGCGCTCCCTCGCAATGACGCTCATCGCCACGCTGCTGCTGTCCGCGTTCATCGACCTGACGGCGTTGCTGCCCGTGTACACCAGCAACGCCCTGCTCGCCTCGATATTCGGCGGCGCGCTGAGCGGACTCGGCGTGGGGCTGCTGTTCCTGCGTGGGATAAGCACCGGCGGGACGGATCTGCTCGCGCTGATGATGAAAAAACCGTTCCCGAACCTCCCGTCCGGCACGATGCTGCTCGTGATTGACGCCTGCGTTGTCGTGTTCGCAGTTCTCATTTTCCGCGACATCGACGTCGCGCTCTATTCAGCCATCGCGATTCTCGTGTCCTCGAAGGTCATCGACGCACTCGCCGAAGGCGTGGACTACGCCAAGGTCATCTACACCGTTACCGACCGCGGCGACGAGGTGACGAACGTGCTGAACACATACACCGACCGCGGCACGACGATAATCCCTGCCGTCGGCGGTTATACGCGCGGCGAGAAGCAGGTCGTCCTGACTGTCACGCGGCGCAATGTGCTCGCGCAGACGCTGAAGCTCATCCATCAGGCCGATCCCAAAGCCTTCACCTTTGTCATGGACTCCACCGAAGTCCACGGCGAGGGTTTCAAATTGGATTGATTGCGTCACCGCTTATACCGAAATTTCCAATACATGATATCCCCCCTGCGCCCATTAGCGGTGCAGGGGGGATCGCTGTATTTTATATTATATCGTCGGGTCGGTGACGAGGTTGTTGACCCATTTTCTGCGTTTGACGAACACAAATCCGATGCCGCACTTGAGAATTTCAAGCGACTGCACGATCATAAACATCGGCAGGATCGGCAGTGTGGTATAGCGCGAGAGCGTAAACGCGACGGGGATGCATATCGCCCATATGTACGCGCTGTCGAAAATGAAGGTGATGATCGTCTTGCCGCCGGAGCGCAGCGTAAAGTAGCAGGTATTCGTGAAGGCATTGAATGGCATCATTGCGGCACTGACCCAGAGCATGTCGGAGGCCATCTGCTTGACGCTGTCCGAGGTGTTGTAGAGCTGCGGCAGCAGCGGCGCGAGCAGCGCCATCACGATGCCGACGCAGGTGCTGAGTGCGACAGAGAATGCGATGAGCTTTCTGTCCTCGTCCACGGCGCGCTCCAGCTCGCCCGCGCCTAGCAGCTGCCCAACGATGATGGCAACAGTGTTGCCCATCGAAAGCGCAGCGCAGAGGAACAGGTTTGAAACCGTGGAGGAGATATTACACGCGGAGACAACCTCCAGCCCGCGCATGGAGTAGCACTGGTTGAGCATCGCCATGCCGCCCGACCACAGCAGCTCGTTTATCAGCAGCGGCGCGCCGAGGCGCACTATCTGCCGCGCAAGCTCCGGCGGGACGCGCATCGTCTCGTACACGCCGACGATGAAGCGGTTGCGCTCCTTGTGTCGGTGCGTCCACGTGATGACTATCGCGCACTCGACAAAGCGGGAGAGTACGGTTGCGATAGCCGCGCCGACGACGCCGAGCGCGGGCGCGCCGAATTTGCCGAAGATGAGGATGTAGTTGAACACGAGGTTTACGAACACAGCTGCAATGCCCGCCTTCATCGGCAGCATCGTCTCGCCGGTCTCGCGCAGGGTGCTGGAATATACCTGCGTCACCGCGAACGGCAGCATCTGGAAGTACATCACGGCGATGTAGTCCTTCGCGTGGCCGAGCGTCGCGCCGAGGTCAAGCCCCTCGTTTCCCTCGTGCAGGAAGGCGGAGATCAGGTTCTCGCCGAAGAGGACGAACACAAGCAGGAACAGCACGACTGAGCCGAGGGCGATGTAATATTTGGCGCGCATCGTGTCGCGGACGCCATTGTGGTCGTCCTTGCCGTAAAACTGCGCGGTGAAGATGCCCGCGCCCGCGAGGCCGCCGAAGATGCAGAGGTTGAACACGAACAACAGCTGGTTGACTATGGCGACGCCGGACATCGGCTCCGTTCCGACCTGTCCGACCATGACGTTGTCGAGCAGGCTCACGAAGTTTGTGATAACGTTTTGAATGAGAATCGGCAGCATGACCGCAAAAAGCTTGCGGTAAAAAGCCTTATTTCCGATAAATCTGGATAATTTCACTTTCTTTTCCTCAATAATCATACATATCTGTCTTTTAACTGTCGAGCGTATAATATAGCATACGCGCGCAGTATTTGCAAGGGCTGAAATTCTTAAACCGCGTGAAGAAAGGTTGAGGATGGGGGTGGATTGGCGCAGTGGTTGCGCCGCCCCCCTTGGCGCCCCTCCTAGGGGAGCTGGCGCGGCGTTAGCCGTGACTGAGGGGTCGCCGGACTCGGTGCATTGCCAATAGGCAAAAGACACGGCAACATAGAGACCCCCTCTGTCATTCCGAGGAGCGGAGCGACGTGGGAATCCGTTTCTTTTTATGACGGCATTACGTTTCTACACGATACAAAGGGGACGCGGATTGCCACGACCCGCCTGAGGTGTAAGTTCGCATTAACCAAATCAAAGATTTTGATGCTCACTTAGGTCTGCGCACCGGTCTCGCGACGGCGGCATACCACGATCCATTGATTTGCCGCCTAGTCCCTTTAGGGGCAATGACAGGTAATCTTTACCCTGCCCTTTTTCTCCCTCACATACGCGAAAAAGCCGCTTCGCAGCGGCTTTTTCTTTTTCTATATACGTCTTTTTCATGGAGCGCCGAGGGGGAGGACCGGCACTCTTTATCGCCAGGCGCCGATGGTAAGGCGGCGCCGTTATCGGTTCAATTCCACCACTTGTTGAACAGCGATGTCCACGACCGCAGGAATTCTCCCAGCTCACCGAGGCTGTCCGCGTTTCCGCTGAGCCACGAGTTCCACTCGTCGGAATGCTGCTTTGCCCATGCTTCCCACTTTTCGGGGTACTGCTCGATGAGCTTCTTCCACTCGTCCGGATGCTGCTCCGCCCAGGTCTCCCACTCGTCGGCGTAGTTCTCCGCCCATGCTTCCCATGCATCGGCATAGTTCTCGCCCCAGTTCTCCCATGCGTCGCCTTGGGCTTCGCCCCAAGCTTCCCAAGCGTCACCGGTCGCTTCGCCCCAGTCTTTCCAACTGTCGCCCTGAGCCTCGCCCCAGTTCTCCCAGCCGTCGGCGAAGCCCTCGGCCAGCGCTTCCATGTCGTCGGCGAACTGGCGCACGCAGTTCTTGATGCTGCCGCTGTTCGGGCTGACCTCGTAATTGTAGTCATAGCCGCCGAAGGAGAAGCTCACATTGTACACAAGCTCCCCGTCCGCCACGTCCACGTCCACATTGACGTCGGGTAGCGCGCCGTCCTCGGCTCCGGCCGCCTTCAGCGCCTCCAGCGCCGCGGTGCCCTCGCTTATGTAATCCGCCGCGCCCGCCGTTCCGCAGGCGACGATATTTTCAATGTCAAGATTCTTCAGCGTTCTCAGCAGGTTCAGGTCGCTGATATTGAGCTTTGCAAGCTCCTCGACGCTCTCGCCGCTCGCAGCGCTGATGGCCGAGACGAACTGGCTCTTGCCCGGGCTTATCGCCAGCGAGCGCGCAAGCTCCGTTACCTCGTCCGTCTTCTGGAGCACCTGACTTATCACCGCGCCGTCGAAATCCGCCGTCTCCATGACCTTGGCCATGGCGGTATCTATGCGCTGCTGAAGCGCCTCGGCCTTGGCGGTGTCGCTGTTATCGACCGTCACGAGGACGGAATTCTTCTCCGGCGTCAGGTAGCCGTTGTCGCGCATCGAGCCGATCACGTCGGCCAGCGCCGCACTGAGCTTTTCGCCGCGCAGTTCAAGATTTGAGAGAATGGCCTGCCCGTCGCCGTTGAGCGCCGCGGCGTCCACGACCTTGTCGCGAGCGTTGAGCCGCAGCTCCACGCTGGGGTTGACGTCCAGCGTCACGACCGATGCGACGGCGTTCTCCTGTCCGTTGACATACGCGCCACCGGCGGCAGCACAGATCAGCAGCACCATCACGGCCGCGATCGAAAGCAGACGCTTGGCGAAGCCGCTTTTCTTCTTCCTGCTCTTCGTCAGGGCAACGACCTTGCCCCGCGGCGCGCTGCATTCAGCCATCACGGAATCGAATATATCCGGCGCGGCGGCGTCAAACGCCTGCTGCACCCTCATTTCAAGCTCTCTGTCAGTCATACAGTTCAGCCTCCTCAAGATATTTCCTCATTTTCTTCACGGCGCGCGAGTATTTCGACAGCACCGTCGCCAGCGGCAGCTCCATAAACTCCGCTATCTCCCTGTGCTTGAAGCCCGCCACGGCGTGCAGCAGGAATATTCTGCGCTCCTCGCCGCCGAGCTGCTCCATGCACGCGCGCAGCAGCAGGTGTTCCTCGTCGCCGAGACCGCTGTCCGCACGCAGCAGAGTTTCCCAATCGCAGTCGGGCTGTTCGGCGCGGCGGCTGCGCTCGCGCAGCTTGTGCAGGCAGAGGTTCCGCGTCACGGTCATTATCCACGCCATGGGCTTGCCCTCGCTGCGGTAGGCCTGCGCGGTCTGGTATATGTTCACGTAGCAGTCGTGCAGGACGTCCTCGGCGTCCTGCCGGTTTTTAAGTACGGAGAGGGCATAGGCGAACACCGCGCCGCTGGTGCTGCGGTACAGCACGGCGAAAGCGTCCCTGTCGCACATGGCGACGCGCTCTATGCACCGGTCAAGCTCATCCGCGCCGCTCACGCGCGGCGTCTCCGGTTCCATTTTGTATGCGGCGGGCAGCATCGCGTCCCTCCCTTTGTTTTGCTTTACACCTATATAATACACGAGCCGGGCGTTTTATTGCAATCGGAATAAAATTTTTTGTGTTTGGGTTTTTGGGGGAGGGGGACGGATTAGAGCGCGGAATTTTCTTTTCCCCATTGGCAATAATACACCCCCATCACGGCTCCTTCCACAGCCGGATCACGCCGCGGTCATTGAGCTGACACAGCGTGACGAGGATCAGCGGGAACAGCAGCATCCCGATCACGCCCTTGACCCGCCATCCGATATATATCGCCGTGAGCGAGGCCAGCGGGTCAAGCCCGATCTGATCGCCCAGCAGCTTCGCCTGCGCGCAGCTGCGCACAAGGTTCGTCACGCCCCAGCTGATCAGCAGCCCGATCCCGCGCGCCGCCGCGCCCGACAGCAGGCAGTACGCCGCCCACGGCAGCAGCACCGTCCCCGTGCCGAACACAGGCAGCGCATCGACCAGCGCCGTCACCGCGGCGATGACCGGTGCGCCGCGGACGCGCAGCAGCAGGAAGCCAATAAGCAGTTCGAAAAATGTCATCAGCATCAATATCAGCTGCGCCCGCAGCCAGCCGCCGAAGCTGCCTTTCAGATTGCCGCCGACGCCGGAAAAGCGCCGCCGAAGCCCCGCCGGTATCTGCGCGGCGAGAAATGCCGTGAGCTGCGGGTACGACGCGGAGGCGAAATACGTCCCGATCCCGGCCGTGACGGCGAACAGCAGTGTGTCCGGACTTGCCTGCGCCGTGCGCGCGACAAGCTCCAGCCCCCACTGCGACAGCGCCGCCGGAAGCTTATACAGGCTCTCGCCGACCGAATCGAGCGCGCTCTCAAGATATCCGCTCACGCCCTGCGGCGCGGCGGCGATGTACTCCAGCATCCGCGCCTCCAGCCGCGCCAGCGTCTGCTCCGCCGAGGCCACCAGCTCCGGCACCTGCCGCGCAAAATCCGTAAGCATGTCCATGCCCTTCGACGCGAGCGCATACACTGCCCCCACCGCGGCTGCCAGCACCGCGAGCGTCACAAGCCCCGCGGCCACACTCCTGCGCCAGCCGTGCCGCGCCAGAGCCCCGACCGCCGGTTCCATCAGCGCCGCCGCGCCGAGCGCCACGAGAAACGGCGCGAGCCACGGCAGCAGAAAGCGCAGCGCCAGCCACAGCGCCGCGATGACGAGCGCCCAGCACAGCGCCGCCCAAAGATATTTTGCGAGCCTCTCGGGCATGGTCTCCCCCTCTCCCTGCCTTCCTTGTTATATATAGAAAGCGCATCCAGGCGCCCCACATGTTCCACACCCATCCTTGCCACATCTGCCGGAAAATATTCGCTTTAACCCCTGAGCCGGGGCGCGTATATAATGTACTGACGGCGAAAAGCCGCGCATCGGAGCCGGGGCATCGGCTCCGCGGCAAAAAATGTATTCGGAGGATGCCATGCTGATAGTGCAGAAATTCGGCGGCAGCTCTCTGGCCGGGACAGAGCGTCTCCGCCGGCATAGCTGCCGAGGCTCGCCGAAGGGGGCACAGTGTTCTGGTCGTGGTGTCCGCCATGGGCGATACGACAGATGAGCTGCTGGATATGGCACACGAGATAAGCTCGCAGCCGCCCGCACGCGAGCTGGACGCACTCATTTCGACTGGTGAGCAGCAGTCCGCGGCGCTCATGGCCATCACGCTCGAGAGCATGGGGCTTACGGCGCGCTCGTTCACCGGCTGGCAGGCCGGCATAATCACCGACGGCAGCCACGCCGAGGCGCGGATAGAGATGATCGCGGCGGGCGAGCTTGCCGCTGCGCTTGAACGCGGCGAGATCGCCGTGGTCAGCGGGTTCCAGGGCGTCAGTCCGGAGGGCGGTATAACAACGCTCGGCCGCGGCGGCTCGGACACAACTGCTGTCGCGCTGGCAGCGGCGCTCGACGCGGAGCGCTGCGAGATATACACGGACGTGGACGGTATATACACCGCCGACCCGCGCATTGTCAGCGGTGCGCGGCGGCTTGAGGAAATAGATTTCCGCGACATGCTGCTGCTCGCGGGCGCAGGTTCGCAGGTGCTGCACGATCGGTCGGTCGCGCTGGCGCTGGCGAACGACGTGGAGATACGGCTGCTGTCGTCGTTTGAGCCGGGCCGTGGTTCGCGCGTGCGGCTGCTTGCAGACGCGGAGCGTCCGGACTACGCGGGTGTGACCCGCAGCGAGGCGCGCAGTGAGATCACGCTTGTGGGGCGCGCAGCCGGAACGGCGACGCTGTCTGAGCTTGTAATTGCGCTGTCGAAGTCTGGCATTCCTGTGCTGTCCGGCAGTTCTGGCGAGGGCTGGGTCACGGTGCGCGTCGCCCCGGCGCAGCTGATCCCAGCGCTTGAGCTGACCCACACGGCGTATTTGAGGCAGCGTGCCGAGTGATAGCGCGGATAGGCTGTTTTAGCGCGTTGAGTAAGTGAAAAATAACCCACGGATTGCAGTCAGCAATCCGTGGGTTATTGGTGTCGTAGAGTAGTGTCTGCAGCGCAGTAAATGGTAAAGACGGGTTATCACCCGTCTTTCTTTTTGTTCTTTTCGGAGGCTATGCGTATCACGCGGCGAACGAAGAGCCACAGCAGGAGGAAGCCCGCCGTGATTATCACCGCGCCCATAACATGTGCAAGCTCCGGACCGGAGCCGCCTGTGCCGCTGCTGATGAGCACCTTGCCGTCGATGCTCAGCTCGCGCAGGAGCCGTCTGCCGGAGCTGTCCGCCGGAGTGCATCGCACCTGCGCGTTCCGCCCCTCGTAGCTCTCGCTGCGCATACGCTCCGGCAGGCGGTTAAAGATATATTCCGAGCCGAACTTATCGCGCAGGACATAGAAGCTGTCCCCGCCGCGGCTCTCGATCTCGACCGAGCCGACAATTATATTCTTCGTCACCAGCGTCTCGTCGCCGCCGCTATCCGGCTGCGAATACACGTACATTCCGGCCAGCATCAGCGCAATCGCACCCAGCAGCGTCAGCGCCGTAGCAAAATATTTTTTCATTTCCCCGCCCCCAAGCAATAATTGTTCGGTAGTATTATGCCAAATATTCCCGTTTGTTATACAAGCGGAACGGCACATCCCCTACGGGCATATCAGGGTGCGGGCATGAACTCCGCATTGATATTGGACGCAAAAAAGCCAAGCGGCAGGCGCCGCTTGGCTTTTTCAGAACAAATATTTACTGCTCTCTTGCAGCTTCCATACCGGCGATAAGAGCCTTCTTATTGCCTTCGAGGAAGCGAGCCTTGCGCTCGCCAAGCTCAATGCGGATAGCCTCGGTCATCTTATCGATATCAACGATCGGCTCCTTCTCCAGCATTGCGCCGAGGATGGCGACGTTCGCGCCCTTGGGATTGCCGACTGCCTCGGCGATGCGGTTAGCGTCGCAGTAGACAACGGTGATATCGTCACGGGTGGACTTGCGCTCGATGATGGAGCTGTTGATGACCAGCAGTCCGCCGGGCTTGACATGCTCCTCGAACTTATCGAGAGAGGGCAGGTTCATCGCAACGATGACGTCGGCCTTGTCGACCAGCGGGGAGGCGACGTCCTTATCGCTGACGATAACGGAGCAGTTCGCGGTACCGCCGCGCATTTCGGGGCCGTAGGAGGGCAGCCAGGAGACGTGCTTGCCGTCCAGCATTGCGGCCATGGCAACGAATTTGCCGATCAGGAGCATACCCTGACCGCCGAAGCCTGCAAAAATAAACTGTTTCATCATAATTATTCAGCAGCCCCCTTGTCTTTATATACGCCGAGAGGATAGTAAGGGATCATGTTCTCCTCCAGCCACTTCATCGCCTCGATGGGATTGAGACCCCAGTTCGTAGGACAGGTGGACAGCACTTCGATAAGGCAGAAGCCCTTACCCTCAAGCTGGTACTGGAAAGCCTTCTTGATGGCCTTCTTGGTCTTGATGATGTTGGCGTTGTTGTTGACAGCGCAGCGCTCAATGTAGTACGAGCCGGGAACCGCCGCGAGCATCTCGGAGATCTTGATGGGCGCGCCGCACCAGTTCTCGTCACGGCCGTAGGGAGAGGTGGTGGTCTTCTGGCCGACCAGAGTGGTCGGAGCCATCTGGCCGCCGGTCATGCCGTAAATGGCGTTGTTGACAAATATGGTGGTGATCTTCTCACCGCGGTGCGCGGCGTGAACGATCTCGGCAGTACCGATGGAGGCAAGGTCGCCGTCGCCCTGATAGGTGAAGACCAGAGTGTCGGGCTTTACGCGCTTGACGCCGGTTGCGACTGCGGGGGCGCGGCCATGCGCGGCCTCGTACATGTCGCAGTTGAAATACTGATATGCGAAGACGGAGCAACCGACAGGCGCAACGCCGATGACGTTGCCGTCAAGCTTCAGCTCATCGATAGCTTCCGCCACCAGGCGATGGATAATGCCGTGGTTGCAGCCGGGGCAGTAATGGAACGGCTTGTCAGTCAGCAGACTGGTTTTTTCAAATACTACGGACATTTATTTACCCTCCTTCATTGCGAGGATCTTAGTGACGATCTCTGCGGTGGTAGGCATCTGGCTGCCGCAGTGACCGAAGAAATCGGCGGGCTTTGCGCCGTTGAGTGCAAGCTTGACATCCTCAAGCATCTGGCCTTCGTTGCACTCGACATCGAGCACGGCCTTGACGTTTTCATGGCCTGCGCACTCGGCAAGAGCCTTGTACGGGAACGGCCACACGGTGATGGGACGGAAGAGGCCGACCTTGATGCCCTGCTCACGCAGCTCATCGACGGCGGACTTGGCGATACGGGCAACGGTACCGAAAGCGGTGATAATGAACTCGGCGTCCTCGGTCTTGTATTCCTCGTACATGCACTCGTTGGCCTCGATCTCACGGTAGACCTTCTGCAGCTCGTCGTTATGGATGGCCAGATCCTCGGTGTTGATGTAAATGGAGTTGATCTGGGCGCGCTTTGCGGGATCATCGCCGGGCTTCCAGCCGGTGGCTGCCCAGGGCTTCTTCTCGGGATCGATCTTGAAATCAACCATCTCGGGCATCTCGACAGGCTCCATCATCTGAGCGATGATGCCGTCGGCGAGGAACAGGACAGGAACACGGTACTGCTCGGCCTTTTCAAAGGCGAACATCATGATGTCGATAGCTTCCTGAACGGAGGCGGGAGCGTAAGTCAGCAGATGGTAGTCGCCGTTGCCGCCGCCCTTGACGCCCTGGAAATAGTCGCCCTGAGAAGCCTGAATGTTGCCGAGGCCGGGGCCGCCGCGCATGACATTGAGGATGACGCAGGGCAGCTGCGCGCCGGCGCAGTAGGATATGCCTTCCTGCTTGAGGCTGATGCCGGGGCTGGAAGAAGAGGTAATGGCGCGGGCGCCGGTGCCGGCTGCGCCATAGATCATGTTTATTGCCGCGACCTCGCTTTCGGCCTGGAGGAAGCAGCCTCCGACCTCGGGCATACGTGCGGACATGTACTCAGGTATCTCTGTCTGCGGGGTGATAGGATAGCCGAAGAAGAAACGGGCGCCTGCGCGAATAGCGGCTTCCGCGATTGCTTCGCTACCCTTCATAAGAGTCAATGCCATTTTCTTTTCCTCCTTATTCCTTCTCTATCCTGATCGCTATATCCGGACAAGTACGTGCGCAGGATGCGCAGCCTATGCAGGCTTCAGGGTTAACTACTTCTGCGGGGTGATAGCCTTTCGCGTTGAGCTTGGTCTTGGACAGCGCCAGTACGCCCTTGGGACATGCCCTTGCGCACAGGCCGCAGCCCTTGCAGACAAGCTCGTTGATCGTCACCTTAACCATGAGATAACCTCTTTTCTGTAAAAAATTTTGCTTGCTTATAACAAACCGCCGAAGCGGATTCGTCCTATTTTTCGTCCAGCCCTTTTATCCAGCTGTCCCAATCTCGGTGCATATATGTATCTATGGGCATCGGCGTCCCGATATACTTCGGGTCATGCCCCTCGGCGAGGAAAATGTCCAGCATTTCCTTGCGTCCGGACGTATACAGCACCGGCACGCCCGTTATCTCCGACACCTGCCTTATCATCTCGTAGCCGTCGCGCAGCTCGGCGGGAGTCGTCATCTGGGCAAGGTTCGTATTGTTTATCATGCCGGTTATCTTCAGGCGGGAGTGTATCTGCATCTCCTCCTGAAGATGGATTATCTTCTCAACCGTGCCGGCCAGCGGGCGGCGGATGTTCACAACATTCAGCACTTCAAGCGAGCCTGGCTCGAGGTCAACAAAGTCCTGATGATAGCGGCCAAGCGCAGTGGAACCCACAGCGTCGCCGCCGACATCGAACACGACCGTGTCCCAATCCATGTCAAACGCGGAGGCGACCTCCGCCGGCAGGGACAGCGTCTCGATGCCGGAGCAGGCATAGTTCGGGGAGACAAGGCGTATCTCCTTCATCTCCGTCATTTTGCCGTGCTCGGTCAGGCGGAAATAGGTGTTCACCATGTCAAGATCCAGCAGCTCCGTGCGTCCGCCCTCCGCTGCCGCGTTTATGGCGAAATTCAGCGCAAGCTCCGTCTTTCCGCTGCCGTAATTTCCGATAAGAACATAGACCTTTTTCATAGCGCGCCTCACTAATAATTCTCTAACGACTACCATTTTATCACTGCCTAACATATGCGTCAATGAATAATAATGACGATTTTTGCCCTGTTGCTAGTTGCAAAATGACGAAGTGCAAAATCATTTGTTTTTATTTTCACGCATATTCCTCAATTTATGCCTTTTTGTGCTTTTATTTTAAATAATTCCATTTCCGCACTTGATCCTCGGATGCAAAAAACAGATCGCCGTCTGGAATAAAAATCACCGATGACGATCTGTTTTGCTCAATACTGTTAACTTTTTGTCTCGCTTACGAGCAACGTTACCTCGCTGCCTCCGGCGTTCGCCACGCCGTCGCCAACCTCGATCTCGCCGGAGCCGCCGTCGGCCGTGGTGTATCTGACCTTGCCAGCGCTCACCGCGCACAGCATCGGCGCATGGCCGTGCAGGACGCCGACGGAGCCGGAGCCGGTCGGGATATTGACGTAGGATACCTGCGTATCCAGCGCGACGCCGTCAGCCGTGACCACGGAGAGATGAATCATGTTCTCCATAGGTTTCACCTCAGAACGTGCCGCGCTTTGCAATAACGTCGTCTATGCTGCCGCAGAGCATGAACGCCTGCTCGGGCAGGTCGTCCACCTCGCCGCCGAGTATCGCCTGGAAGCTGCGGATGGTGTCCTCCAGCTTGACGTACTTGCCGGGCGTACCGGTGAAGTTCTCCGCAACGTGGAACGGCTGTGACATGAAGCGCTGTATACGTCTCGCTCTCGCGACGGTCGCTCTGTCCTCTGCGCTCAGCTCGTCCATACCGAGGACGGCGATTATATCCTGGAGCTGCTTGTACTTTTCAAGCACGGCCTGGACTGCACGGGCGGTCTCATAGTGCTCCTTGCCTATGACGGCCGGGTCGAGAATACGTGAGGTGGAGTCCAGCGGATCGACCGCAGGATAGATGCCCAGCTCCGATATTGAACGGGACAGAACGGTCGTCGCGTCCAGATGCGCAAACGCGGTCGCCGGTGCGGGGTCGGTCAGGTCGTCCGCGGGGACGTAGATGGCCTGAACGGAGGTGACGGAGCCGTTGCGGGTAGAGGTGATACGCTCCTGCAGAGCGCCCATCTCGGTAGCCAGCGTCGGCTGATAGCCGACTGCCGAAGGCATACGGCCAAGCAGAGCAGAGACCTCGGAACCGGCCTGAGTGAATCTGAATATGTTGTCTATGAACAGCAGGACGTCCTGTCCGCTGCGGTCACGGAAGTCCTCCGCGATCGTCAGGCCGGAGAGCGGCACACGGAGACGTGCTCCGGGCGGCTCGTTCATCTGGCCGAAGACCAGTGCGGTCTTGTTGATGACGCCGGATTCGTTCATTTCGTTCCACAGGTCGTTGCCCTCACGGCTGCGCTCGCCGACACCGGCGAACACGGAATAACCGCCGTGCTCATACGCGATGTTGCGGATAAGCTCCATGATGAGCACCGTCTTGCCGACGCCGGCTCCGCCGAACAGACCTATCTTACCGCCGCGGGAATACGGGGCGAGCAGATCAACGACCTTGATGCCGGTCTCCAGCACCTCGGTGGAGGGCAGAATGTCGGTAAACGGGGGCGGATCGCGGTGGATGGGCAGATGGTGATCCGCGTTGACGGGGCCTTTGCCGTCGATCGGCTCGCCGACGACGTTGAACATACGTCCCAGCGTCGCTTCGCCGACGGGCATGCTTATCGGCGCGCCGGTGTCAACAGCCTCGAGTCCGCGGGAAATACCGTCCGTGGAGGCGAGGGCTATGCAGCGAACCGCGCCATTTCCTATCTCCTGCACGACCTCAAGCGTTACCTTGCGATCCGGCAGGCTTATCTCGACCGCGTTATACAGATCCGGCAGCTTACCGGAGGGAAAATGAACGTCAACTACCGGGCCTATTACTTTTTTTACTATGCCTCTTTCCATAGCTGAGCTCCTTACTAGTTGTTGTTATTCAGCGCCGCAGCGCCGCCCGCTATCTCGGATATCTCCGTCGTGATCGCCGACTGGCGCGCGTGGTTAAGCCGCAGGCGCAGCTCGTCAAGCAGCTCGTCGGTATTGTCGGTGGCGGAGGTCATGGCGGTCATGCGGGCTGTGTGCTCGCCGGTCTTGGCCTCAAGCAGCACGGAAAGCATCGTGCTGTCCAGATAAAGCTGCGCAAGCCTGTCAAGCAGCTCCTCGGCGTCCGGCTCAAAGATGTAGTCTCCGGCGGTCTCGTCCGCCTCGCCCGCGACCACGGGCAGCAGCTGCATATTCACCGGCACCTGAGCGAGCGCGGATTTGTAATGCTCGTACACCAGTACTACCTTGTCCGCCTCGCCGCCGAGATACAGCTCGCGCAGATATCCCGCAAGCTCGCGCGCCTCGGCGGAGTTGGGGGTATCGCTCGCGGCGTCGAAGGTCTTTTTCACGGGGATGCCGGAGGCCGCGATGACCTCCCTGCCCCAGCGGCCGCTGACGACGAGGAAGCAGTCCTTACCCTTCGCCAGCTCCTCAAGATACTTGACGAGGGCGCTGTTGTACATGCCGCAGAGTCCGCGGTTTCCGACGAACAGGACATAGCATATTCTCTCGCCCTCGTGGGGCACAAGCAGCGGGCATTCCGCTCCGGAGGCGGTTGCCGCGACATGCGCGAGCATCCTGCGGCTCGTCTCCGCAAAGGGGCGGAGCGCCGCCATGGAATCCTGAGTCCTTCTCAGCTTGGAGGCCGCCACCATTTTCATGGATTTGGTTATCTGCCTTGTGCTCTCAACGCTCTTTATGCGTGTTCTGATGGCGCGCATATTTGCCATACGCTATGCCTCCCTTCCGCAAAATTTCATCTGAAGTCCTTCTTGAACTCGGTAATGACGGAGCGCAGCTTCTCAAGCTGCTCCGCGCTGAGCTTCTTGCCGGTCATTATCTGATCCTTTATCTCCGGATAGCTGCTGTGAACATAGTCAAGCAGCTCCCTCTCGAAGCGGGCAATGTCCGCAAGCTCAACGTCATCGGCATAGCCCTCGCTGGCCGCGAATATGGACACAACCTGATCGGCCGCCTCCATCGGCGCGAACTGACCCTGCTTCAGAAGCTCGGTCATTCTGTCGCCGCGGTGCAGCGTGTCTCTCGTCGCCTTGTCCAGATCGGAACCGAACTGCGAAAACGCCGCCAGCTCTCTGTACTGCGCGAGATCCATTCTCAGGCGGCCTGCCACCTGCTTCATCGCGCCGAGCTGTGCCGAGCCGCCGACACGGGACACCGACAGACCCACGTTGATAGCGGGGCGCACGCCGGAGTTGAAGAGGTCGGTCTCAAGGAAGATCTGGCCATCGGTGATAGAGATGACGTTGGTCGGGATGTATGCCGAGATGTCGCCCGCCTGCGTCTCAATGATGGGCAGGGCGGTCATGCTGCCGCCGCCGGCCTCTTCGCTGAGGCGCGCGGCGCGCTCCAGAAGTCTGGAGTGGAGATAGAATACGTCGCCGGGGTACGCTTCGCGTCCTGGCGGACGGTGGAGCAGCAGGGAAATTTCACGGTAGGCGACGGCCTGCTTGGACAGATCGTCGTAGATTATGAGCACGTCCTTGCCGTTGTACATGAAGTATTCGCCCATCGCGGCGCCGGAATACGGTGCGATATAGAGCATGGGCGCGGGCTCGGATGCGTTCGCGCAAACAACGATGGTGTAGTCCATTGCTCCGTGCTCGCGCAGCTTATTCACGAAGCTGGCCACTGTGGATTCCTTCTGGCCGATGGCGACGTAAATGCAGATAAGATCCTTGCCCTTCTGGTTGATGATGGTATCGAGCGCGATGGCCGTTTTACCGGTCTGACGGTCGCCGATGATCAGCTCACGTTGGCCGCGGCCGATAGGAACGAGCGCGTCGATAGCCTTGATACCGGTCTGCATCGGGACACTGACCGGCCGGCGCATAAGCACGCTCGGCGCGGGGCTTTCGATAGCGCGGCTCTCGGTAGCGTGGATGATGCCCTTGCCGTCAACAGGACGGCCCAGCGCATCGACGACGCGGCCGATGAGCGCCTCGCCCACGGGAACTTCGATGATCTTGCCGGTACGGCGAACCTCGTCGCCCTCCTGCACGTTATCGTAGTTGCCGAGCATAACGACGCCGACGTTGTCCTTCTCAAGGTCCATGACAAGGCCGCGCAGACCGCCGCTGAACTCCAGCATCTCGCCCGCCATGACGTCCGACAGGCCGGAAACGCGGCATATACCGTCGGACAGCGTGATGACCGTGCCTACCTGGAACGCGTCAAGCTTGCTCTGCTCCTTGCTGAGTCTGCCGCGCAGAGCCTCGGCGACATCGCCTTCGGGGACGGCTTCGCTCACAATGCTGTTTCTGATGACATTAAGTCTGTGGGCAAGGCTGCCGTCATAAACGGTGTCGCCCACCTGAAGACGCAGACCGCCGATGAGGCTCGTGTCGACGTCGGTCTCGATGTTGACCTCGTCGTCGTCAAAAGCCTGCGCGATGATATCGCGTATCTCGTCGACAGTGGTCTGCTCCAGAGGCTGCTCCGACCACAGCACGGCGCTCACTTCGCCCGTCTCGTAAAGACGAACCTTGTCCGCCGGCGTGACCTGTATCGCGTCCTTCAGTTCCGCGACAAACTTCTCGGTCAGCGCGGCGCGGCGCTCGCCGTATTCGGGAACGCTCATAAGCTGAGCCGCAGCCTCGGTTATCTCGCCCGCCGCAGCATTCGTGAGCTTGCGGCGCAGCTCGTAATCTATCTGCTCGGCGTCGCTGCGCGCACCGGCGGCGATGTCCGCGGCGGACTTTTCATCCGCGCGGCGCGCCTCCTCGCTGCTGCGCCCTGCTGTTTCCTTCGCCTTTGCGATGATGGCTTCGCCCTGAGCATCGCCTTCGGCGCGGGCTTTGTCAAGCCCCGCTCTTATGTTCTCGGCCTTTTCCTTGGCCTGCTTTGCCTGTTCAAGCTCATCCGCGATACGGTCGCGGCGGCTCTTGAACATCTTGACGACCAGCTTCCAGCCGATAAAGTACAGCGCCGCTGCAAGTATGGCAAAGTTCAGCAGCCCGTAGAATATATTCCAACCGCCCATTCAGGAGTCACCTCCCCTTCCGCTGTTTATGTTCATACACATTTCTCCGGCGTGCAATCACAGCAGCTTATCCGCCAGAAGCCGGGCAAGCTCCTGACTTTGCTGCCTGATATGCTCCTCCGCCTGCTTTTCGCTCTTTGCGGCGTTCTCACGCGCGCTGCGCACGGTCTTCTCCGCGTCACTGCGCGCCTCGGATATGGCCTGAGAATGGCTGGCCTTGTTCTCGGCTCCGGCCTTCTCAATTATCGACTTGGCCTCGATGCGCTTCTCGTCGAGCGCGGCCTCGATGCCGTCGTTATTGGCCTGCTCCTCTTCGAGCGCCTTTTTCTCCTCGTCAAGTCCCGCGTCTATGCGCGCCTTGCGGTCGTCCATAAACTTGATGAGGGGCTTGTACAGGAAACGGTTAAGCAGGAACAACAGCAGAAAGAAGTTGAAGATTCCCCAGAAAAGCTCTGAAAAGTTGATACTTAACACGACTTCTTTCTCCTCTTCTCAAATAGTGCGGCTTTTGTATCAGCCGATCTTGGAAACCAGCATGAAAGCGATAAGCAGACCGTATATGGTCAGAGCTTCCATAAGGCCAAGCGCGAGGATGAGGGTGGAGCGGATGGTGCCGGCAGCCTCAGGTTGACGTGCGATGGCTTCCATTGCCTTCGCGGATGCGATGCCCTGACCGATGCCGGGGCCGAGAGTGCTTATTGCGATGGCCAGTGCGGCCGCCAGTGCGATAATACCAGATGATGCCATTTTTGTTTCCTCCTGAAAATTTTTTCTACTATTATAATTTGATTAGTCGCTTTCTGTTGCTTCCGCCACATAGATGGACAGCAGCATCGTAAACACCAGTGCCTGTATCATGCAGAACAGAAGGCTCAGCACCTGCATGACCAGCGGGACAATTATCGGGAAGATGTTGTACAGGTTCTCAGTGACCATTTCCTCACCGTAGAGGTTGCCGTAAAGACGAAGAGCCAGAGAGAAGGGACGCACGAACTGCTCAAGGATGGTCAGCGGCAGCATGACTGCGACCGGCTTGAGGAAGCTCTTGAGATAGCGGCCAAGCCCCTGCTCACGGATGCCGATAGTGTGGGTCGTGAAGAAGCCGATTATCGCCAGCGCCGCCGTGACCGAAAGGCACGCGGTAGGCACCGCGAAACCGGTCAGATGACCCGCGCCGGGCAGCAGACCTGAGTAGTTGCTGACGATGATGAAAATGAAGAAGGTCGCGAACATCGGGAAATACCTTCTCATCTTCTCCCAGCCGAGGTTGCCGGCAAAGTAATTCTGCAGGCTGTCCAAGGCCATTTCCGCCGCGTTCTGCAGCGGTCCCGGAACATCCTTCAAATTTCTTGTTGCAAGTATGGAGAGCACTGTGAGCACAAGGATTATCGCCCACGTAGTTGTGACGGTACCCGTGACCTCAAGCGGCCCTATACTGAACAAGGCGCCTGTTGTATGCTCCAAAATTATCACCTCGTTTTTGCTAAAAATCTTTGCATTTGTCCGCAGTATCCCTGCGTACAAGAGAGTTTACTACCGGAGAATCGATTATTAAATCGGCAAATTCGCCCATCTGCCTAAATTCTCGGCAAAAAATCTCCCCTGCCCCAAATGCAACACTAATTATTGCACAAGTCCTCAAAAAAAGCAAGCTTAACCTTGACAAAAATAAATCAATAGCGCGTTTTCACGTTATATATGTTACCAAATTTACGGGTTTTTAACGTCGTCTGTAACTATCTGGGGTATTTCACATTGCGGCGTTTAAGAAAACAGCCGCGGCGGGGATAACCGCGCCGCAGCTTAAGGAGTGAAAATAGTAGGTGGTATTCCGCTTAGCTGTCCGTCGGCTGAGCCGGAGCAGGTACAGGTTTCGCCTTGGTGGGTATCGAAAGGACGAGGATACAGATGGTGATGAGCACAACGCCGACATAGTCCATGAACACCAGCGGAGTTGCAAGCAGCACAGCCGCGAGGACTGCGGTGGCAACAGGCTCGATGGAAGAGAGCATACTCGCTCTGGACGGTCCGATCATCGTCACGCCGACGAGGTAGATGCAGTAGGAGATCATGGTGCCAAAGATGAGCTGGTAGGCAAGCACGAGCACCAGCGGAGTGTCGATGACGCCTGTGGTGGGCATGGTGAACTTCCAGATTTGGCAGCGGATGATGTTCATCAGGATGCCGGCTACGAACTGACCCCATGCAAAGGTGTACACCGAGCCGTAGGCGGAGAGCAGGTCGGCGCTCTTTCCGGCTTCGAGAGAACCGGTCTTGTCGTATACGCGCAGAACCTTTGCACCGTTGCTGGTGGCGGCGACGATGGTATCCATCTCGCTGATGCCGACCGTCTCGACGAACATGTGCAGCTCGCCGACGGTGGTGTAGCCGTAAGGAGTGATTTCGTTGTTGAAGCAGTCGGAGCCGATGGTGAGGATAACGCCCTTCTCGTTCCGCCGCCTTCGAGAAGCTGCCCTTCTCGACCACGCTCATGAATGCGTCAAGATGTTTGTTATACATACCGCGTATCTCCCTTCAGCAAATTGTACCGATTTCATCCGGCATATGCCGCCGGTTTGTGTCTCTTGTCCAATTATAGTAAATATATTTGCGTTCCGCTATCCAAAAAAGTTTACCGCGTGTACAGCAAAAACCTGCATCGTGCGGAAAAACCGCCGCAGCGTGGTAAAACGCTGCGGCGGTCTGTTTGCTCATATCTTATTTTTTGCTCTTGATGTACTCGTCGATGCTCTTGGCGCCGGCCTTGCCTGCGCCCATGGCGAGGATAACGGTGGCAGCTCCGGTGACAGCGTCGCCGCCCGCGAACACGCCCTCGCGCGCCGTGCGGCCGCCCTCGTCGGCTTCGATGCCGCCCTTGCGGGTGAAGGTCAGGCCCTCGGTCGTGTTGCGGATCAGCGGGTTCGGGCTGGTGCCGATGGCGATGATGACCGTGTCAACATCCAGCACCCACTCGGAGCCCGGCACGGGTACGGGACTGCGGCGGCCCTTGGCATCCGGCTCGCCCAGCTCCTGACGCAGAAGCTCGATGCCGGTAACGTGGCCGTCCTCGCCCGCGAGGATGCGGGTCGGGTTATTCAGCAGCTGGAACTCGATGCCCTCGGCCTCGGCATGCTCGACTTCTTCCTTACGGGCAGGCAGCTCGTCGCGGCCGCGGCGGTATGCGATGTACACATGCTCCGCGCCCAGACGCTTCGCAACGCGCGCCGCGTCCATCGCAACGTTGCCCGCGCCGACGACGGCGACACGGTGGAAGTGCTTTATCGGCGTATCGTAATCATCGCGGTATGCCTTCATGAGGTTGACGCGGGTCAGCAGCTCATTTGCGGAGTACACACCCAGCAGGTTCTCGCCGGGAATATGCAGGAACTGCGGCAGACCTGCGCCGGAGCCGATGAACACGGCCTCGTAGCCGTCCGCGAACAGCTCGTCCACGGTCTCGGACTTGCCGACGATGGCGTTATTGATGATATTCACGCCCATGGCCTTGAGGTTATCTATTTCCTTTGCGACTATCTCCTTCGGCAGACGGAACTGCGGGATGCCGTACACCAGAACGCCGCCGGACTTATGGAAAGCTTCGTAAACGGTGACGTCGTAGCCCATCTTTCTCAGGTCGCCCGCGCAGGTCAGACCCGCGGGGCCGGAGCCGACGACCGCGATGCGGTGGCCGTTGGATTCTGGGACCTTGACCTCGTCCTTGACTTCCTTATTCATATGGTAGTCCGCGACGAAGCGCTCAAGACGGCCAATGCCGACGCTCTCGCCCTTGATGCCACGCACGCACTTAGATTCGCACTGCTTCTCCTGCGGGCAGACACGGCCGCAGACGGCAGGCAGGGAGTTGGTGGAGGTGATGATCTCATACGCCGCGTCGAAGTCGCCCTCGGCGACCTTTGCGATGAACTGCGGGATACGCACCTTTACGGGGCAGCCAGTGCGGCAGAGAGAATTCTTACAGTTGAGGCAGCGCTTTGCCTCGTCTATTGCCATTTCGGGGGTGTAGCCAAGGGCAACCTCGTCGAAATTACCGGCGCGGAGTACCGGATCCTGCTCGGGCATGGGGTTTTTATCAAGTCTCATATTAGCCATTGCGGTGTCCTCCCGTCATTCTGCAAATATGCTTTGCTTCCTCATCCTGCTCTTCCTTATAGAACGCCGCGCGCTTGAGAAGAGAATCGAAATCGACCTCGTGCGCGTCGAAGTCCGGCCCGTCAACGCAGGCGAACTTCGTCTCGCCGCCGACGATGACGCGGCAGCCGCCGCACATGCCGGTGCCGTCCACCATGATCGGGTCGAGGGAGATGATGGTCTTGATGCCGTAGGGGCGGGTGACGTCGGCGAGGAACTTCATCATGATGTCGGGACCGATGGCAATGACGCGGTCAAACTGCGGCTTGCCTTCCTTGATGTTGGCCTCTATCTCGTCCTGAAGGTACTTCGTGGTGAAGCCCTTTTCGCCGTAGGAGCCGTCGTCGGTGCAGATGATGAGCTTGTCGGACGCGGCCTTCAGCTCGTCCTTGAGGATGACGATATCCGCGCTTCTGAAGCCGGCAATGAAAGTGACGTCGATGCCGAGCTTATGCATTTCCTTTGCGATGGGGTACGCGATCGCGCAGCCGACGCCGCCGCCGACAACGCAGACCTTCTTCAGCCCTTCCATCTCGGTCGCTTTGCCGAGGGGGCCGACAAAGTCGGTTATATAGTCGCCCTGCTCAACAGTGTGGAGCATTCTGGTGGTGCGGCCTGCGGCCTGCACCATGACGGTGACAGTGCCCTTCTCACGATCCCAGCCCGCGATGGACACAGGTACGCGCTCGCCCTGCTCGTCAAGACGGAAGATGACGAACTGACCCGCCTGCGCGTGCTTTGCCGCCAGCGGCGCTTCTATCTCGAAGAGACAGATCGTCTTCGCCTCATTCAAAAATCGCTTCGTTACTACTTTATACATCTTTTACCTCCATACCTTATCCGATATGTTTATAAACAATTTTATATTTTACCCCACGGCAGGGGCAAAGTCAAACAGTTTATAGCGCCTTTCCATGTTAAATCAATGTCGAACCGGCATAAACAAAGCCGCCCGTTTCTGGGCGGCTCTGAGCTGATTTCGCTGTCTCGCTTACTTTTCCGAGCTTATCTCGACGCTTCCGAGCAGCGCCGCGAGGTTCTCGTCGTCCTGAAGCTCGTCGAGCGTATCGTCGTTGCCCTCGGCCTTGATGACCGTCACGAGCAGATAGCTGTATTCGTCGCCCGGCACGGGGAAGCACATGCATATGCAGTCCCCGTCGATATATCGTATGCCGCGGAGCGCGCCGAACTCGATCTCGCCGTAGCCCTGGAACTTGCCGCGCGCCGCCGCGCTCATTGCGGCAAAGTCCTCGCCGTGGTAGTATCCGGCGTATTCTATCTGGGCGGTGAAGTCCTCGCCGTATATCACGGCGACGTGGGAGTCGCTGGAGTATGCAGGGAAGCTGTCCTCTATCACGGCAAAGCTGAAGCGCTCAGGATCGTAGCCGACCTTGACCTCTACGGTCGCTGCGTCCTTGTAGCCGGATACGAAGCTGTAGCTTCCGGTCTTGAGCTGCGCCGCGGGGGCGGGCTTCTTCGCTGCCGGTGCGGGCTTTGCGTCGGCTGCTGCCTGCGGCTTTTTGCGCATGGCGAGCACTGCGGCGGCCGCCGCGGCGGCTATGCCGATGGGCGCGATGATCTGCCATTTTTTCATGGTGGGCACCTCCAAATATTATTGTGACTTTCAAAGATTATAATTTATTGTACCACGGATTCGCGCCATTTCAATCACGAAATTCAAAAACTCCGCCCCGCCGCTTCCTTGACTCCGGCTCTCCGGCGGGCTATAATCGCATTACCCCGCAGATATGAGTCTCAGGAGGTTCAACATGACCGATATTATCGCGCGGCGGCAGTTTGCGCCGCTGTATATATGGCTGGACATCTCGTTTCTCTGCGTATTTCTGGCGCTGCTGCTGATGAAAAAGAAGTATATGACGGTGCTGGTCGGGCTTGTGATGGGCGTGGTGTACATGCTGGTCGATTACGGCATTTTCCACCTCGTCTGCCACTCGCGCACTATCTCCGAAGGGCACAGCCTGTTCCTCGTTCTGCTGTGGATGTCGGTCAGCTACGGGTTCACGAATTTCACGTGGATATGGCTGTGGCTGTCAAAGGACGAGCACCTGTTCGAGTGGTCGCTGCTGATCCTCGGCTGGTGGTTCTGCTGCCCGCTGCTGACGCAGACCTTCGCCCCCGACGCGGCGCCGATAATCATCCAGCGCACGACCGGCGCGTACCACGGCTACATGGCGCTGATACTCTTCGTCGGCTACCTCGGCGTTATAATCTATAATCTGCGGCAGCGTGACCGCGAAAAGCGGGTGAATATTCCGTGGATACTGGCCATCGGGATACTGGTTCAGTTTGGCTGGGAGGCCGGACTGCTGCTGGGCGGCATACGCAGTGCGGGCTTTGCAAGCTTCGGCGACAAGCTGCACACGCTGATAATCAATTCCCTGCTGGAAACCAACCTCGGTATGCCGTATGTGTACTTCATCTTCGCGGCCTATTCCGCGAAATTTACCGAACAGCTCCGCCGCAGGCCGGACACTCTGGCGCTCACGGAGCGCATCTCGGAGAATAACCGCGAGCGCGTGAGATAAATATATCCCCATGAGTTCTGCTCATGGGGATATATTTTATTATCCATATCCGTGGTCAACGTGACGCCACGAACCGCCGTTGCTGCGGACGAGGATCCACTCCCATCTGGTGTAGGTCGAGTTCGGATTGAGCGAGCCATCGCCGCCGGACGAATCGACGTTGAAGGAAGAACCGATCACTATCGCCTCAACATCGGAGTCGTATTGATCCGCGATCCGGGCAAACTCATCCGCGTGGTCGTCACCGACGTAATAGAGCTGCGTCAGCGTGCAGCCTTTGAACTCTCTTCTGAAGTAGTTCTCGACCGTCCGGAAGGCAGCCTCAATGTCGGCATCGGAGTATATCTCCGACGGCTCCCATTCGACGATCTCGACATTATCGACGTTCCCGCCGCCGCATCCGGCCAGTGCGAGCACCAGCGCCAGCGCCGCCAGCAGGAGCATAAAACGCTTTTTCATGGGGGTATACCTCCCTATTATGTACAATCTGCCAAGAAAAGTATACCATATCCCCGCCACACGTTCAACATAAGAACTCTTAAGACGGCGGGCGCTGCCGTCCGTCGGGGCACGACAATAAAATTCTCTGAAAATTTTTCAAAAATGCCTTGACCTGAAGTCAGGTTTACGTATTATCATCATGAACGTACAGAATGTACAGTATGAACCGGCGGTGATCGCCCCTGTCGGCAGCTTCGACAGCGCCGATCCGCCGCACTGATGGAAGCTCATCAGATCACGAAGGAGATTTGAATTATGGAAAAACTGAATTTGACTCAGAAATGGGACAAGGTATTCCCCAAAAGCGACAAGGTCGATCATAAGAAAGTGACCTTCCACAACCGCTACGGCATCACGCTGGCGGCAGATATGTACACCCCGAAAAACGCATCCGGCAAGCTGCCCGCGATCGCGGTCAGCGGCCCGTTCGGCGCAGTCAAGGAGCAGTCCTCCGGCCTGTACGCGCAGAAGATGGCCGAGCTTGGCTTCCTGACCATCGCATTCGACCCGTCATACACCGGCGAGAGCGGCGGCACCCCGCGCTATGTGGCCTCGCCCGACATCAATACCGAGGATTTCTGTGCGGCGGTCGATCTTCTCTCCGTGCAGGACAACGTTGACCCCGAGCGCATCGGCATCATCGGCATCTGCGGCTGGGGCGGCATGGCGATAAACGCTGCGGCTATCGACACCCGCATCAAGGCGACCGCCGCCATGACCATGTACGACATGACCCGCGTGACCGCCAACGGCTATTTTGACGCGGAGGATTCCGAGCAGGCGCGCTTTGAAAAGAGAAAGGCCATGAACGCCCAGCGCACCGAGGACTACAGAAACGGCAGCTACGCGCTGGCTGGCGGCGTGGTCGATCCGCTGCCGGAGAACGCGCCGCAGTTCGTGAAGGACTACTACGCCTATTACAAGACCCCGCGCGGCTATCATCCGCGCAGCCTCAACTCCAACAGGGGCTGGAATGTGACCTCTCCGCTCTCGCTCCTGAATATGCCGATCCTGCAGTACAGCAGCGAGATACGCTCCGCCGTGCTGCTGGTGCATGGCGAAAAGGCGCACTCCCGCTATTTCAGTGAGACGGCTTACAGCAAGCTCACCGGCGACAACAAGGAGCTGCTCATCATCCCCGGTGCCAACCACACCGATCTTTACGATCAGATGGACGTCATCCCGTTCGAGAAGGTCCCGTCAAGATTTATGCGCAAAATTGTTTGCAGGCTCCGGCTGAATGAGGTCAGCCGGCAATAGAGGCGTCGTACAGATCCGCCTCCAAATGCTTCATGTTCATGTATTTCTTGCCGCCCCACTGGGTGCCCGCCACATGGCGGAGCCGGGCGCAGACCAGCATCAGAGCGGAGTTGCCATCGAGGAAAAATCGGCGGTAGAGTATATCCCGTGCGACCTGGCCGACGCGGAGTGGAAAACTCTTCTGCGCGGCGCGGGCTTTAAAGCGGAGGACAAGTCCTTCGGAAGCCTGCTCGGCCTCAGCTACTATCTGGACAGAGACTCTTTCCGCGGCCTGCTCCGGTCGATCTCCGACCTGTGGTCGGACGGCTCCGCGATATGCTTTGACTACCAGACGCCGGACGGCTCAGGCGAGACGCGCCGGAACGAACAGCTCGCGGGCGCGGCGGGGGAGAGCATGAAGGCGAAATACACCGCCGCCGAGATAGAGAAAATGCTGGCCGACTGCGGCTTTCTCATCTATGAACAGCTCGACGACGAGGAGATGACGAAGCGGTATTTCGCGCCATGTCGGGATGATATGCGCGCGCCGAAGGGAGTGAACTACATTCTGGCGGTGAAAAAGCGCTGAAAAACAACCACGGTTTCAACAGAAACCGTGGTTGTTTCAGAATCATCTGCTTACGCCAGCTTTTTCTTTTTGGACAGGAACACGATCAGGCAGACGGCGGCCTCGACGATGTATACCGCGATGAACGCTTCGTTCATCAGCGTCTGGCGCTGCCGTGCCACGCGCAGCTGGTCGCTGGTTATAACCTTTATGCTCACAAGCTCGTTTTCGACCCAAGTGAAGCTCATGTTGGCTACGTTTTCGTTGCGCTGAATATATGTGCATACCACGCTGCCGTCCGGCGCTTCTATGCTATGGGTGTGCTGCTCGCGCCACTGTCTCGAATCATATGCCGGCGCGTCGTATTCCACCGCAGTTGCGGGAGCGTCATTGTACCCGTCCGAGGTCTGCTTCGTCTCCATGAAAGCAACGAAGTCGTCGACGGTGTCAAACGAAGTGGAGTCGGCAAAAAGCGTGGTGTCGGAGTTCAGTGCTATCTGCACCGCCGCGGTCACGACTAGCACTGCCACGAGGATCAGCGCACTCTTCAGCCGCAGCTTGTCGGCCTTCACGGTCATCTCCTCCGGCACGTACACGCCGCGCGCCGTGCATATCCGCGGCACGGCCGCGCATATTATCAGGCCGATAACGGCGGCGATGCCGGCAAAGACGAGGCCATATCTCGCCCAGTCGCTGATATCAAGCCCGTAGTAGGGGCTGTTCACCACGACTATCAGCGGCAGGACGGCGGCGAACATAATGAGTACGCCGGTCAGATTCCCCGCCGAGCCGCGGACGATCTTCTCCTTCACGCGGTCGAGCAGCGGCGACTCCGTCTCGTATACCAGCGCGGAAAACGAAGCGATGAGCTTCATCGTAAGCCACATAAGCCCGCCCACATAGAATACGCATGCGAGGAAGAAGCCGAGATATGCGCGGCTGAACACCGTGTTGCAGACGAGCGCGGCCAGCAGGCCGAGCGCGCTGAGCGCGTATATCCCCGCCGAGTGAACGGCGAAGCTCGCGCGCACGCGGTTTATAAGGAAGTCTATCTGCTTCGCGGTCTTCTGCTCCTGGCGCGGCTGGCGCTCCTCACTGTTTATGCGCCCGCCGTTTAAAAGCTCGTCGCAGCTGACACCGAAGATCTCCGCCAGCGCGGGGATCATCGTCAGGTCGGGATAGCACTCGTCGCGCTCCCAGCGGCTGACCGCCTTGTCGGAGACGTTGAGCTTTTCGGCAAGCTCTTTTTGCGTAAGCCCGTTTGCCTTGCGCAGGGCGGCTATGAAGCTGCCGATGGTTTTCTTTTCCATTTATTTTCTCCTCAATAATGAAGTCACTTGGCCTTGTGCAGTCTCATTCTACAAAATTGCAAGAAAAAATACCAGCCCTCAAACCGAAAATCTCTCTCGCACAGCGAGAATTGCGTCCCAAACCGGCAAAAGGACAAATTGCCCTTGCCTTAATACGGGAAAATGATATAATATAAAAAAGTTTTTGCGTACTTTTTATGCAAAGGAGCAAGCTATGAAAATAATTGTTGTAGGAGCCGGCAAGGTTGGCTACTCTGTTGCAAAAATACTTTCCGAGGAGGGGCACGACATCACGGTCATCGACCGCGACCCCGAAACCATAACCCACCTTTCCAACGAGCTTGACGTCATATGCGTGGAGGGCAGTGCGACGAACCATGAGACGCTGCTCGGCGCGGGCGCGGCGGAGGCCGACCTCCTAATGGCCGCGACCCAGCAGGACGAGGTCAACATGGTCTGCGGCATCACCGCGCGCAAGCTCGGCACGAAGCACGTCATCGCGCGTATAAGAGACACGGAGTACCTGCGGCAGACGGAGTTTCTGCGCGAGGTGCTCGGCCTGTCGATAACCATAAACCCCGAATATGAGTGCGCCAAGGAGATCGCGCGCATACTGCGCTTCCCGAGCGCCGCCAGAGTCGATACCTTCTCCAAGGGCAGCGTCGAGATCGTGGAGCACCGCGTGCGCGAGCACGGGAAGCTTGACGGCATGCAGCTGAAGGACTTGTCGTCGGTCTGCGGGGCAAAGGTGCTGGTCAGCGTCGTGGAGCGCGGCGGCGAGGCGATCATCCCGAACGGCGAATTCACCCTTCACGCGGGCGACCGCCTGAGCATCACCGGCGCCACAAAGGAGCTGCGCAAGTTCTTCATGGCCATGGGGCAGTATAAAAAGCCCGTGCGCAACGTCATGATAATGGGCGGCAGCCGCATCGCGGTGTACCTGACAAGGCTGCTTCAGGAGAGCGGCATCGGCGTGTCCGTCATCGACCGTAGCCCCGAACGCTGCGAGCATCTGTGCGACATTCTGCCCGGCGCGAACATCGTCTGCGGCGACGCGACGCGCAGCGAAGTCCTGCTGGAGGAGGGCATCCGCACGACGGACGCTTTTGTCGCGCTCACCGGCGACGACGGCGACAATATCATTACCTCGCTCTACGCGAAGAAGCGCGCCGTCGGCAGCATCGTCACCAAGGTCAACCGCGAGCACTTCACCGAGATACTCGAAAGCTCCGATCTCGACTGCATCGTCACGCCGAAGGAGCTGGTCGCGCAGCAGCTCGCGCGCTACGTCCGCGCGATGCACGACTCGATGGGCAGCAGCATGGAGACGCTCTACCGCCTTGCCGACGGCAAAGTCGAGGCGCTGGAATTCCGAGTGACGGAGGGCGCGGCCTGCATCGGCATCCCGCTCAAGTCGCTGAAGCTCAGACCGAACGTGCTGGTCTGCGCCGTCATCCGCGGCGACCGCAGCATAATCCCCGACGGCGAAACCACCATCTGCGCCGGTGATCACGCGATAATCGTGTCCAGCGCAGGCAAACTCAAGACCATAGACGGTATCGTTGACAAATAAACGCTATGAATTACAGAATGATTGCGCGGATACTCGGCATGGTGCTGCTGATCCTTGCGGCGCTGCTGGTGCTTCCGCTTATCGCCGGACTGTGCTACGGCGAAAATGTGCTCAATTTTGCGGTCACGATCGCGGCGGCCGCAGCGCTTGGCGGTATCTTCATGCTGTTCAAGCCGAAAAACCGCGATATCTACGCGCGCGAGGGCTTCACGGCGGTCGGCCTGTCGTGGATACTGATGTCGCTTATCGGCGCGCTGCCCTTTGTCATCAGCGGCGATATCCCGAGCTATGTGGACGCGCTGTTTGAGACCGTCTCCGGCTTCACGACCACCGGCTCTACGCTGCTCACGGACGTCGAGGCGATGAGCCGTGGCTGCATGTTCTGGCGCATGTTCACGCACTGGATAGGCGGTATGGGCGTGCTGGTGTTCATCATGGCGGTGCTGCCGATGAGCGGCGAGCACTCGATGCACATAATGCGCGCGGAGATCCCGGGGCCGGTCGTCGGCAAGCTCGTCCCCCGCGCGAGAAAGACCGCGGCGATACTCTATATAATATATATGGGGCTTACCGCGATAGAGACCGTTTTTCTCCTCTGCGGCGGCATGAGCTTTTATGACGCGATGCTGCACGCCTTCGCAACCGCCGGCACAGGCGGCTTCTCGACGCGCGGCGCGGGCATCGCGGCGTTTGACAGCCTGTATATCGAGGTCGTCATAAGCGTGTTCATGCTGCTCTTCGCCGTGAACTTCAACCTCTATTTCCTGCTGCTCATGGGGCGCGTGCGCGACGTGTTAAAAAATCAGGAGCTGCGCTGCTTCGGCGTGTTCGTGGCCTTCTCGATGCTCACCGTCGCCTGGAACATTTCCGGACAGTACGGCGGCTTCGCCGAGGCACTGCGCTATTCGTCGTTCACGGTCGCCTCGCTCGTCAGCAGTACCGGCTTCGGCACAGCGGATTTCACGCAGTGGCCGCAGTATTCGCAGTGGCTGCTGGTGATAATCATGTTCGTCGGCGCCTGCGCGGGCAGCACCGGCGGCGGCCTCAAGCTCTCGCGCGTGATGATGCTGCTGAAAGCCGCGTTTTCCGACATGCGGCGCGTGATATGGCCGCGCCGCGTCAGCCGTCTGCAGATGGAAGGGCAGCGGGTGGAGCAGACGGTGATACGGGCGGTGTTCTCGTATTCCACGCTGTATATGCTCCTGGTGCTGGCCGGAACACTGCTGATCTCCTTTGACGGGTTTGACACCGCGACGAACTTCACCGCGGCGCTGACCTGCCTGTCGAACATGGGTCCGGGGCTTGGCCTCATCGGCCCGGCCGGTAATTTCTCGATTTTCTCCGATCTCTCAAAGCTTCTCATGTCGTTCCTGATGCTTGCGGGGCGGCTGGAGCTGTACCCGATACTTGTGCTGTTTTTCCCGTCGGTCTGGAAACGCAGCTGACAGCCTGTCTGCGTACCTAAATATATAAGCTGGAGACGCTTGGATGAATTACAGAATTCCCATGCGCGCGAGGGCTTCGTGACGGTCGGGCTGGTGTGAATATCCATGTCGCTGCTCGGCGCGCTGCCATTTGTCCTCAGCGGGGACATCCCGAATTATCTCGATGCCGTGTTTGAGACCGTCTCCGGCTTCACGGCGGCGCTGGCCTGCATATCGAATATCGGCCCCGGAATGGGGCAGATAGGCCCCGCGAGCTGCTTCAACATCTTCTCGGCGCCGGTGAAAATGGGGCTCGCGGTCATCATGCTCCTCGGAAGACTGGAGCTATATCCGATACTCGCATTCTTCGCGCCGACGACGTGGAGAAAGTGACGGCGCGCCGCGCCGTATTGCAAAAAGGCCGAAAGTGTGAGATAATAATATCAGTTGACAAAACCGTGTCTGCTCTTGCTAACTGACACTAACAAAAAATGTGAAACGGGGAATTTCGTATGCCGAGATTTTTTATGGCCGGTACAAACATTCTGGGCGGCATGGCAATAATGAAAGGGCGCGACGCGGAGCATGTGCGCGTGCTGAGGCTGCGCCCCGGCGAGGATATGATAATCTGCGACGGACAGGGGACGGATTATAAATGCCGTCTCGTGAAGGCCGATAAGGAGCAGGTCGAGGCCGAGGTGATCGAGGTCGTCCGCTGCCCCGCGGAGCCGAGCGTGAAGGTGACGGTGCTGTGCGGCCTGCCGAAGGGCGACAAGACGGATTATATCATTCAGAAATCCGTTGAGGCCGGCGCGGAGGAGATTCTGTTTTTCAATTCCGACCGCTGCGTCGCAAGGCCGGATAAGCCCGAAAAGAAGCTTGAGCGCTGGCAGCGCATCGCCGAAGAGGCCGCGAAGCAGTCCGGACGCGGGATTATCCCGCAGGTCGGCTGGGCGGGCGATTTCGCAGGCGCGCTGGACGTTGCAGTGAAGAAAGAGCTTGGCCTGTTCATGTATGAGACGGGCGAGCGGGAGGCGCTCAACGATGTGCTGGGCGCGAATTCCGGCATTGCGAGCGCCGCGATAATCACAGGCCCCGAGGGCGGATTTGCACAGTTCGAGGCCGATCTCGCGCGCATCGCGGGGCTGCATATCTGCTCAATGGGCGAGCGGATACTCCGCTGTGAGACGGCTCCCGTCGTCGCGCTGACTGCAGTGATGTACGCAACCGGCAATCTCTCGTGAAGTGAATAAAGAACAACCCCCGAGGGCGGATGCATCATCCGCCCCCTCGGGGGTTTATAGTTGGTGAAAGGCGCCCCTCTTAGGGGAGCTGTCGGCCTGCGGCCGACTGAGGGGTCGCCAGAGCTGGAATACTGCCATTAGGGAAAAGATAGGGCAGTATAAAGAATCCCTACAATATTGTTTTGCCCTGCGGCAAAGCTTATATCAATATCCGAGTTCCTCGTCGACGAGGACTATGTGCAGCTCATCGAGGAGGCGGGGCCTCTGCTCTATTATCGTCGTGACAGAACAGATGCGCTGTGCATGGTGGCAGTCCACGCATTTGCCGGTGATGGCGCAGGGCGTGTCGAGACCGAAACGCTGCGCGTTCTTTGAACATGCCACAGCCTTGACGCGCGCCATGCCGCTCTCAAGATTGGCGGCAAGCTTGTTCTTGCCGACCACGAGCACGACTTTTTTCGGCCCGCCGAACATCGCGGCGACGCGGTTGCCGTTGCCGTCGATATTTATGAGCTTGGCGTTCATTGTGATGGCGTTGGTAGAACATAGGTACCAGTCCGCCGCCTTGGCTTTCTCGAAGATCTCCGCGCGCTCCTCAGGCTTGACGTCCCAGTGGAAATAGACGGGGTTGCCCTGCGCGCGCAGAGCGTCGGGAAGCCCGAGCGAGCTGATCGTCATCGAGCCGCCGCAGCCGACGGAGGCGCGGTCACCGATGAGATCCAGTACAAGCTTTTTTGCTTCCTCGCCGCCGGCGGCGCTGTGAACGGTGAAGCCGCGGCCTTCAAGATTGGATACGAGCTTATCATAGTTTTCGCAGAACATGAACTATCCCCTTTCTGAATTTTATATTTGATGTCAAATAAGAGCCTGTGGGCAGAGATCGGGGCTGTTTGTAAATTCGCACTCGACGGCGATCGCGCCCGCTTTCGCGGCGGCGGCGGCGCACTTCTGCGCGCTGAAGCCCTGAGTGCCGCCCCAAACGATGGCGGCCATCGCGGCGTCGCCCGCTCCGGTGGCGTCGATCATATTCGCAGGGCAGCAGGGAACGCGGCCGATGCCGTCGGCGGAGGCATAGAGCATGCCTTCGGTGCCGAGACTTATAAACACGCGCTTCACGCCCATTTCGAGGAAACGCTCCGCGGCCTTCTCCGGCTCCGCCTCGCCCGTAAGATACCGCGCCTCAAGCGCGTTCGGCTTGAGCGCGTATATCCTGTCCAGCACCGGAAGCAGCTTCATCGCCTTCGCAGTGGAGACCGGATCCGAGTAGATCGGCACGGTGCATGCGGCGGCGAGGAAACGTATCGCCTCGGCGCTGAGGTTCGTGTCCAGCACCAGCGCGTCGGCGCTGTTTATCCTGTCGATGCAGGAGGCCAGATGCTCCGGCGTCACGCACTCGGCGATGTCCATATCCGCGATGCCGACGCACATGTCTCCCATCTCGTCCGTTACGTACAGATATGTAGAACTGCGGCGCTGCGGCTCTACGCGCGCCATCGACATGTCCATGCCGAGGCTGCGGCAGCCGTCCATAAGGCTGCTGCCGTAGACGTCCCCGCCGATGGCGGCGATAAGACTGACGTCCATGCCGAGTAGGCAGAGATTGTGCGCGATGTTGCGCCCGACTCCGCCGGGCTTGAGGGAGACAAAGCCCGGGTTGGAGTCACGCATGCGGAGAGCCAGCGCAGGCTTGCCGCATATATCCATGTTCACGCCGCCGGCAACGACGGCGTGAAGCTTTTTTACTTGAGGTTCCATATATTCTCTGCGTACTCACGAATTGCCCTGTCTGCGGCGAAAACTCCGCTGCGGGCGGTGTTCATAATGGAAAGTCTGCCGCGCTCCTGCGGGTCGCGGATGCTGTCGTACAGGCGGCGCTGCGTGTCGGCATAGGCGCGGTAGTCGGCGATGAGCATATACTGGTCGCCGCCGTAGATGAGCTGGGATACCAGATCGGAATAGCTCTTGCCGTCGGCAAAGCCCTGGCTGAAGCGGTCGAGCACGCGGCGTATCTCTGCATCGGCGCCGGCGATGGCGGCGGGGTCGTAGCCCTCCGCGCGGACGCGGGCAATCTCGTCGGTATGCAGGCCGAAGAGGAACATGTTCTTGTCGCCGAGACGTTCGTACATCTCAACGTTTGCGCCGTCGAGCGTGCCGATAGTCACGGCGCCGTTCATCATCAGCTTCATGCAGCCGGTGCCGGAGGCTTCCTTGCCCGCGGTGGATATCTGCTCGGACACCTGTGCGGCGGGGACTATGGCCTCGGCCGCGGAGACGCGGTAGTTCTCCACAAAGTAGACCTGCAGCCTGCCGCGGCAGACGGGGTCGTTGTTGATATCCTCGGCCATGGACAGCAGCAGCTCGATTATGCGCTTTGCGGTCTTGTAGCCCGCGGCGGCCTTCGCGCCGAACACAAAGGTGCGCGGGACGAAGTCCATGTTCGGGTCGTCGTGCAGCTGGAGCTGGAGGCTCGCAATGCTCATCGCGCAGAGAAGCTGGCGCTTGTACTCGTGCAGACGCTTTATCTGCACGTCCATTATCGCGTCGGTGTTGAGGGTGAAGCCGTCGTTGCGCATCGCAAATTCCGCGAAGCGGTATTTGTTCTCAAGCTTTATCTCATTGACGCGGCGGAGGACTTCGCCGTCGGAAGCGAATTTCGCAAGCTCTTCGAGCCGCTCCGGCTCAAGCAGATACGCGTCGCCGCCGAGCAGCTCGCATATCAGACCGTGCAGGCCGGGATTTATCTGGCTGAGCCAGCGGCGATGGTCGATGCCGTTGGTGACGGAGGTGAAGCGATCCGGACGGATGGTGTAGATATCGTGGAACAGGTCATTTTTCAGGATCTCGCCGTGCAGGCGGGAAACGCCGTTGACCTTGTAGCAGGCGGCGAGGCAGAGGTTTGCCATGTGCACCTGATTGTCGCGGATGATGAGGTTGCGGCCGACGCGCTCGCCCTGGCCGAAGTTCTGCACCAGATAGTCGCACCAGCGGCGGTTTATCTCGCACATGATCTCCCACAGGCGCGGCAGCAGCTGCTGCACGATGTCCTGCGGCCACTTCTCGAGCGCCTCGCTCATAACGGTGTGGTTGGTGTAGGCGACGGAATGAGTGACGATGTCCCACGCCTCGTCCCAGCCGAGGCCGTATTCGTCCATGAATATGCGCATCAGCTCCGGGATTATCAGCGTCGGGTGAGTGTCATTTATTTGCATTGCGTGGTGCTCGGCGAAAGACTTGATGTCGCCCCACTTGCGGATGTGCTTGCGCACAACGTCCTGCGCGGTCGCGGAGACGAAGAAGTACTGCTGCTTGAGACGCAGGATCTTGCCCTCGACGTGCTCATCGGGCGGGTAGAGGACCTTGGTTATGACCTCGGCCATAGTGCGCTGCTCCATGCTCTTGACATATTCGCCCTCGGAGAAGAGGTACATGTCGAGCGAATTGGGGCTTTTCGCATCCCACAGGCGCAGGGTGTTTATCTCGTGTCCGCCGTAACCCGCGATGAGCATGTCGCGCGGGACGGCGATGACGGCGGTATAACCGGTGTATTCGGCGTGATAGTGCCCCATGTTGTCCCAGTGCGGGGCGACGTGCCCGCCGAAGCGGACCTCGACGGCGTCCTCCCAGCGGGGGATGAGCCAGCTCTCGGCCGCGGTGCGCCAGTTGTCGGCGACCTCGGTCTGTCGTCCGTTCTCAAACTTCTGGCGGAAAATTCCCAGCTCGTAGCAGATGGAATAGCCCGTGCCCTCGTAGCCGCAGGTGGCCATGCTGTCCATATAGCAGGCGGCGAGGCGGCCAAGACCGCCGTTGCCGAGACCAGCGTCAGGCTCGGCCTCGAAGATGTCGGACGCATTGCGGCCAAGATCCTCAAGCGCGCCGGTGACGGCCTCGGATATGCCGAGGTTGAAGGCGTTCTTCATCAGGCTGCGCCCCATCAGGAACTCCATCGACATATAGTGGACTTCTTTCTCATGCTTCGTGGGGCTTTCGGCGGCAAGAAGCCTGCTCATTATCTCGTTTATGACTATCGCCGTGGCCTGAAAGACCTGATCGTCGGTAGCGCTGGCACTGGTGACGCTGAAATGGGCGCAGAGCTTATCTTCTATCGAGCTGCGTACTTCGTCGCGGGAAATTTCTCCGATCATTGGTTATACCTCCGGGTGAAAAGATTAGATTTTGCTGTCCTTGGGGACTACGATGGGAAGTCTGGGATTGCCGGTGAGGGTGATGCCGGGCGAGTAGCTGCAATACTTGTCGGAAATGACGCAGTTGAGCTCCGCCCATTCGCCTATCGTGCTGCCCTTCATGACGATGCAGTTGGTGAGCTTCGCGCCGCGCGCGATGCGGACGCCGGGGAATACGATACAGTTTTCCACGCTGCCCTCGATAATGCAGTTGTCGGCGACAAGGCTGTTCTTGGAGCCGGCGTTTTCGCCGTAGTAGGTGCTGACCTCCTCGTGGGCGCGGGTCCTTATGGGGCGCTCCGCCGGGAAAAGCTGGCGGCGCAGCTCACCGTTAAGCATATCCATGCTGCACTGATAATAATCAGCCACGCTTCTGATGGATGCGGCATAGCCCTCGTGCACATAGGCCGCCATCTTGCCGCCCTCTGCAAGGAAGGAGGACACGGCGTCCTTGTGGAAACGATACAGATTCAGAGCCTTGCATTTGTCCATTATGCGCAGAAGAGTATCCTTGTTGATGATGTATCCCTCAAGGGAGGGGATGCCCTCGCCGGGATCGGTGCGGTCAAACAGAAGCTGCTTTACCATGCCGTCGTCGCCGATGACATAGCGGTGGTTGCTGCCGGTAAGCTCACCGGCAGAGCAGATGGCAGTTATCTCCGCACCTGTCTTCACATGCTGGCGCATGGCGGCGGTGAGGTCGATGTTTGCGCACACGCTGCCGAGCAGGAGCGCGATGTGCTTCTGCGGAATGCTGCGTACGTAGGGGGCGACGGCGTTGAGCGCCTCGATGGTGCCGGTGTAGTTGCCGCGGTGATATTCCGGCAGACCGAAGGGCGGCAGCATGCGCAGCCCGCCGTAGCGGCGGCTCATGTCCCAGTTCTTGCCGCTGCCGATATGGTCGAGCAGGGACTGGTAGTCGCGCTGCATGATGACGCCGACGTCGCGTATACCGGCGTTCATCATGGAGGAGAGGGCAAAGTCGATAAGACGGTAGCGTCCGCAGAACGGGATGGATGCCGCGGTGCGGCGGCGGACAAGCTCGCCAAGCTCAGGGGAAGCGCTGTAAGCGAAAATTATTCCGTGAAGATCGTACATGGCTCAAACCTCCTCCCCGGTGTATATCATGGCTCCCGCCGGAACGGAGGCGGAGCCGCGTATCTCTATGTTAGGCCCGCAGGTGGCGACGCCCCAGGCGTCCGTCCCGTCGGGCGGCGCGCCGACGTGCGCGGCGCTGTGGATGACCGTGTTCTCGCCGACGATGGCGTATTCCACCGACGCGCCGTCCTCGATGACCGCGCCGGGCATAATGACGCTGTAAATGACATTTGCGCCCTTGCCGACCCTGACGTTGGAGGACAGAACGGAGTTTTCAACATGTCCGTATATCTCGCAGCCCTCGGTGACGATGGAGTGGATTATCTCGGACTCCGGCCCCGCGTAGTGCGGCGGGCATATCGGGCTGCGGCTGCTGATCGGCCATGCGGGGTCGAACAGGTTTATGAGCGTGGACGAGAGCATATCCATGTTCGCGTCCCAGAGGCTCGTTATCGTGCCGACGTCGCGCCAGTAGCCCTTGAAGCGGTACGGCCACAGCTTTTCGCCCGCGGCGAGCATGTTCGGGATGATGTTCTTGCCGAAGTCCTTGCTGGAATATGGGTCATTCTCGTCGGCAATCAGATACTCGCGCAGCTTCTTCCAATTGAATATGTATATGCCCATCGAAGCCAGATCGCTCTTCGGGTGCTTGGGCTTCTCCTCAAACTCGCTGACGTAGCCGTCCTCGCCAAGGTTCATGATGCCGAAGCGCGTCGCCTCGTCCATCGAGACCTGAAGCACGGATATCGTACACGCGGCGTTATGCTCAAGATGCTCGCGCAGCATGTCGGCGTAGTCCATCTTGTAGATGTGGTCGCCGGAGAGGATGAGCACGTTTTCGGGGTCGTAGTTCTCGATGAAGCCGATGTTCTGGTAAATTGCGTTGGCGGTGCCGGAGAACCATGAGCCCTTCTCACCTGCGCTCTGATATGGAGGCAGAATGTACACGCCGCCGTCGGACACGTCAAGATCCCACGGCTGACCGTTGCCTATGTAGCTGTTGAGCTGGAGCGGGCGGTACTGGGTCAGTACGCCGACAGTGTCAATACCGGAGTTTGCGCAGTTGGAGAGCGGAAAGTCGATTATGCGGTACTTTCCGCCGAATGGAACGCTGGGCTTTGCCACGTTCTGGGTCAGCGCGTAGAGTCTCGAACCCTGCCCGCCTGCCAGCAGCATTGCAATACAGTTTTTCTTCATGGCGGCCTCCTTTTTGAATTGACGGCAGGGTAAACCTCTGCCGTCAGACTTTCAGTTATATAGGTTCATGGCGCGATCCGCGCCCTTGGTGATGTAGCATTCGACAGCCTCGGCCGCGCGTGCGGCTGCGGCGAGAATGTCCTCCGCGTCCTTGCCCTTGAAGCTGGACAGCACCCAGTCGGCCATGTCGTAATCAGGGTGCGGCGCGGCGCCGACGCCGATACGGATCCTCGGGAACTGATCGGTGCCGAGCAGCGCGATGATATTTTTAAGGCCGTTGTGCCCGCCGGCGGAGCCCTTTGTGCGGATGCGGAGCTTCCCTATCGGCAGGGCGACCTCGTCCGAGACGACGATGACGTGATCCGGCGCGAGCTTATAAAAGCTCACTGCCTGAGCCACCGCCTCGCCGGACAGATTCATAAATGTCTGCGGCTTCATGAGCATGACGGTCTCGCCGCCGATATCGCAGGTGCCGGTGAGCGCTTTGAAGCGGGAGCGGTTTATCGCCGCTCCCTGCGCCTTGGCCATGGCGTCTCCGGCCATGAAGCCTGCGTTATGACGGGTCATTTCGTATTTCGTGCCGGGATTGCCGAGGAACACGACAAGCCAGCTTATACCGCCTGGACGCTTGAAAAGCATGGTTTACCTCTGAAATAAAAGATTAATCGAACAGGTTGGAGATGGAGACTTCCTCGTAAATTCTGCGGATGGCTTCCGCGAATACGGGAGCGGTGGACAGGTAGCTGATCTTTTCGAGCTTGGGCTTGTCCGCGGGGTAGGGGATGGTGTCGAGGAAGAGCATTTCCTTGATGCAGCTGTTCTCGATGCGCTCGAGAGCGGGACCGGAGAGAACGCCGTGGGTCGCGCAGGCGTAGACTTCCTTCGCACCGCCGATCTCCTTGATGGCCTTCGCCGCGCCGCAGAGAGAGCCAGCGGTATCGACGATATCGTCGAGCAGGATGCAGGTCTTGCCCTCGACGTTGCCAATGATGTTCATGACCTCGGACTGGTTGGCTTTCTCGCGGCGCTTGTCAACGATGGCCATGTTCACGCCGAGCTTCATGGAGAAGGCGCGGGCGCGGGCAGTGCTGCCGACGTCGGGCGAGACGACCATGAGATCCTCGTTGCCCTTGCCGAACATCTTGACATAGTGCTTGGAGAAGAGGTGCGCACCCATGAGGTTGTCGACGGGAATGTCGAAGAAGCCCTGAATCTGAGCCGCGTGCAGGTCCATCGTGAGGACTCTGTCAGCACCGGCGGCGGTGATAAGGTTTGCAACGAGCTTTGCGGAAATGGGGTCGCGGCTCTTGGCCTTGCGATCCTGACGCGCGTAGCCGAAGTAAGGGATAACGGCGGTGATGCGTCCCGCGGAGGCGCGGCGCATTGCGTCGATCATGATAAGCAGTTCCATGAGGTTGTCGTTTACGGGACCGCAGGTGGACTGAACGATAAAAACATCCTTGCCGCGCACCGGCTCAAACACAGAAATCGAGCACTCGCCGTCCGCAAACTGGGATACGGTGGAGCTGCCGAGGGTCTGGTAAAGCTGGGCGCAGATGTTGTGTGCAAGCTCAGGGTTGGAGTTGCCGGTGAACACCTTGATCTCTTTGCCGTGTGAAATCATCGCGTTATTTCTCCTCTGTCTTTTTTACATTTTGTCTTTACGGTGCAGGCCGCATCTTTACATTCGGATACACTATAACATAAACCGCCGCGGAATGGAAGCGCAAGACGCAAGTTTACACACTAAAAATGCTGATAAAAAAACTCATTTACAAGTTGCGGAATTTTGTATATAATATCATAGTTAATTATTTTTAGAAAGTAGCTGAATACTATGCTTGAATTTGAAGAATATAAGTCGAAGCTCAACGCCGCCAAGCCGACTCTCGAAGTCCTGCGCGGCGCGCTGAAGCTTGAGGCAGCGCAGAAGGAGATAGAAGAGCTGGAGGCTGCCAGCGAGCGCCCTGATTTCTGGAACGACGTAGAGAACTCCCAGAAGGTTCAGAAGCGGCTGAAGACCCTCAAGAACAAATGCGAGAATTATCAGAAGCTCTGCTCTGCGTGGGACGATATGTACACCATGTGCGAGATGGCCATCGAGGAGAACGACGACTCCATGCTCGAGGAGCTGGAGAGCGAGTATAAGAACTTCTCCGAAAAGGCAGAGTCTATGCGGCTGGGAACCCTGCTGACCGGCGAATACGACGCGAACAACGCGCTCCTGACGCTGCATCCCGGCGCGGGCGGCACGGAGGCACAGGACTGGGCGTCCATGCTCTACCGCATGTATGTCCGCTGGGCGGAGCGCCACGGCTATAAGTACACCATCATGGATTACCAGGATGGCGACGAGGCGGGCATCAAGTCCGCGACCATCAAGATCGAGGGCGACAACGCCTACGGCTTCCTCAAGAGCGAGCACGGCGTGCACCGCCTTGTTCGCATCTCCCCGTTCGATGCGTCCGGCCGCCGTCAGACCAGCTTTGCCGCAGTCGAAATAATGCCCGAGATAACCGACAATAAGGAGATCGAGCTGCGCGACGAGGATATCAAGATGGACGTGTACCGCTCCTCCGGCGCAGGCGGCCAGAAGGTCAATAAGACCTCGTCCGCAGTCCGCCTGACCCATATACCTACCGGCATCGTCGTCTCCAGCCAGGTCGAGCGCAGCCACTTCCAGAACCTCGAAAACTGCAAGGAAATGCTCCGCTCGAAGCTTGCGGAGATCAAGGAGCGCGAGCACCTTGAGAAGATAAGCGACATCAAGGGCGTGCAGATGAAGATCGATTTCGGCAGCGCCATCCGCTCCTATGTTTTCATGCCGTACCAGCTCGTCAAGGATCAGCGCACCGAGTATGAAAACGGCAATATCCAGAACGTCATGGACGGCGATCTGGACGGGTTCATAAATGCCTACCTCTCGATGAAGGCGGCGGACTGAGCCAGCATCACATTATAGAAAGGGTTTGTTATTTTGTTCTCCCGCATTTCCCGCATTTTCCGTGATATTGACCGCAAAAGCTGGATAATGCTGCTCTCCGGCAGCTTTATCCTCGCCTTCGGGCTTTATAATATCCATTCGCAGTCCGGCGTCACCGAGGGCGGAGTCCTCGGCCTGATCCTGTTGCTTGACCACTGGTTCGGCCTCTCGCCGTCGATATCCTCACTTGTGATGAACGCGGCCTGCTATGTGCTCGGGCTGCGCGTCCTCGGCTGGAGCTTCATCGTCCGTTCGGGCGTGGCGAGCCTGTCCTTCTCCGCGTTCTACGCGATACTTGAGTGCTTCCCGCGGCTCTGGACCGGCATCGCCGAAATGCCGCTGCTCGCGGCGGTGGTCGGCGCGATATTCGTCGGCGGCGGAGTCGGAATATGCGTGCTCGCGGGCGGCGCCCCCGGCGGGGACGATGCGCTTGCAATGTCCGTGGGGAAGCTGCTGCGCTGCAATGTGCAGTGGGTCTACCTCGCGGCGGACATCGTAGTCCTGCTCGCGTCGCTGAGCTATATCCCCCTGCGCCGCATCGCCTACTCGCTGCTGACCGTCGTGCTCTCCGGCGCGATAATCGGCCAGATGCAGCGGATGTTTATGAAGGATGCACCGGACGCTCCCGCGCCCGCCGAACCGGAGGCGGAATAAATGATCACGAGCCGGCTGCGATGAACGTTCACCACGGCAGGCTCGTAATATTTTCACTATCCATGCCGGACCTTATCTCCTGCTCGGACCGGGATTGTGGTCGCCGAAGATCATGTCGTCGATGTCAGTTTCCATGCTGCGATACCTCCTGTTGTATAGTCGATATCTATATTATATTCGGGGGCGGCCTGACGTATGACAAAAATCTTCCGGCGGCATGATCCGCACATCATCATATCATAAATTAACTGTGAATTCCTGCAAATTGGCTTGAAACTCACAAGCGTTTGAGTTATAATAAAAAAACCTGCGGACAGCAGGCGTAAACGTAACAAAAAAGGATGACATTGCAATGAGCGCATCAACTGAAAAGAAACAGCGTCAGGCAGCCCGCGAAGCAGGCACCGACAAAAAGACTCTCGCTGAACAGGAAGCGGCGAAGAAAAAGGCCAAGAGCAACCGCCGCTGGACTCTTGGAACGATAGGCGTTATCCTGCTCATCGCCCTTATTCTTTTCCTTAATTCCAGCTTCCTCTACACTCATACTACCGCCATCTCCATTGGGGACGCCAGCTACAGCCCCGCAGAGGTGAACTACGTGTATGCCAACAGATACTATAACTGGATCCAGAGCTACGGCAGCTATGCCAGCATCTTCGGACTCGACACCTCCACCGGTATCGCAGGGCTGAAGCAGCAGAAGTGCCCCATGTATGACGACGGGCGCACCTGGCACGACTACTTCATGGAAGAGGCACGCAGCGAGCTCAGCCAGATGACCGCGCTGTGCGCATGGGCAGACGCTAACGGCGTCACGCTCACCGACGAGGAGATCGCCGAAGTCGATGACAGCATCGCAACTCTCGACAGCAGCGCCCGCGCCGGCGGCTACGCTTCCGGTGACAAGTACTTCTCCGCAAACTACGGCACCGGTGTCACCAGCGCCATCGTGCGCGAGATGGCGCTGAAGAGCGCGCTCGCCAACAAGGCGTCCAGCGAATACGCGGCCTCCCTCGAATACACCGACGCGGAGCTTGAGGAGCACTACCAGAGCCTCGACGGCGCACAGGACAAGTTCTCCTTCAGCTACTATCTTGTGAATGCCGAGAAGGTCGAGAGCACTGACGCCGACGGCAACACCAGCTCCGCCGTCACCGAGGAAACCACCGCCGCCGCGAAGGATGCGGCCGACGATATTCTCACCGCATACACCGCGCTGAAGCAGTCGAATCCCGATGACGATAACTATACCGCAATGCTCAACAGCGCCGTCGCACAGGTCGCTCCCACCACGGAAGCTACCGAGCGCAGCAACATCACCGGCGGCAACCTCGGCGACTATAAGGAATGGCTCATGGAGAGCGGCCGCAAGGCCGGCGACGCCACGGTCGTTGACAAGGCGGACGGCAGCGGCAGCTACGTCGTCGTGTTCCTTGACCGCAGCGATAACCACTATCCCGTCGCGCAGGTGCGCCACATTCTGATAAAGGCCGTTGCCGATTCTGACGGCAGCTACACCGACAAGGCCAAGGAGATCGCAAAGAACCGCGCCGAGGAGATCCTCGCCGAGTTCAATGCGGGCGACAAGACCGAGGACAGCTTCGCTGAGCTTGCCAAGGATTACTCCGAGGACACCGGCTCCGCAGAGAACGGCGGCCTGTATGACACCGTTTACAAGGGAGCGACTGTCGAGGAGTTCGACAAGTTCTGCTTCGAGGGTCACAAGAAGGGCGACACCGCCATCGTCTACGGTGAGTCCAGCAGCTACGCAGGCTACCACGTCATGTACTACGTCGGCGAAGGCGACCTGTACAGCAACCTGCTTGCGAAGAACGACCTCGTGAACACCACCGTCAGCCAGTGGGTGGAGGATCAGGTCAACGCCCTGACCGTCACGAACGGCTGGTGGCTGCGCATCGCGGGCTGATAAATCCGTATTTATCAACAGGTGAGGGGAGACTCTCACCTGTTTTCATGTTTCTGCAAAGGAGAATTTTATGGACGAACGTACCCTCAGGGCACGGATGCTGTTGGGCGAGAGCGCGATGGACAGGCTGCGGAATAGCCACGTCGCGGTGTTTGGCCTCGGCGGCGTCGGGTCGTGGTGCGCGGAAGCGCTTGCTCGCTCCGGCGTCGGGCGGATGACCCTTGTCGATCAGGACACCGTGAGCGTGAGCAATATAAACCGCCAGCTCTGCGCGCTGGAATCCACCGTCGGCATGCCGAAGGCGGAGGTCGTGGCGCGGCGGCTGCGGGATATAAACCCGCAGATCGAGATAAACTGCATTGCGGGGCGCTATGAGGCGGCCGACCGCGAGCGCTTCATCGCCGATTACGACTACGTGGTCGATGCGATCGACATCGTCAGCTGCAAGCTCGACCTGATAATCACCTGCCTTGAGCGCGGCATCCCGATAATTTCCGCGCTCGGCACCGGCAATAAGCGCGACGCGGGGCTGCTGCGAATCGACGATATCTCCAAGACCTCGAACTGCGCGCTTGCGCGCGTGATGCGCAAGGAGCTGCGCGCCCGCGGCGTGAAGCACCATCAGGTCGTGTTCAGTCCGGAGCTGCCGATGGAGCCGGAGCAGCTTGAGGCGCCGCCTCCGGGGCGCCGCAACGTCCCCGGCTCACTGGTCTGGGTTCCGGCGTCGGCCGGACTGCTGCTGTGCCAGCACGTTGTGACCGAACTGATAAAGGACTGAAAATAACCGTCAAGAGCTTCTTGACGGTTATTTTAATAGCCAGTATAATGGAAATATGTAACTGTGTTACACGAACGCGAGGGACCATGCTATGCAGATCTGCGCGAGATAATACGTTGCGTGGACGCCGATGTTCAGGCCGAAATGCTTATCCGGCCCGAAGGAATACGCGCTGAGAATACTGTCGCTGATCGGGAACATCACCCCGCCCACCGCGAACAGCAGCGTCGCTGCACCGACAGAAACCGTGGCCGCGCTTATCGACACCGCACCCATGGCAACGACCATCGCCATATACACGCTGCCGAAAACCATCAGCCGTCCGGCGTCGGTCTTCTTGCTCTTGACGTAGGTCGCCGCGGCGGCAAGCCCGACGATGCCCACCGTCAGTACGACAGGGAAGGACACGCTGTATTTCGTGAGCATTGCGTAGATGTACAGCCAGTGCCCCACCGCGAAGGACAGCGCGCCGCTCACAAAGAAGCGGTCATGCTGCGCGGGGCGGATAAAGCGGATCGCGAGCAGCAGATCGCCCAGCACCCCGAAGGCAAGCCCGGCCGCGACCAGCCACGCGAAGCGCTTGTCACCGCTCATACCGGCGGCGAACAGCACGCCGATCATCAGAAAGCACAGCCCGGCGGCGGTTTTCAGTATTGCGGCGCGGTCATATGTTTTCTCGCGGAAGGCTTTCATGAAGTACACGGCGATGAGCGCGCAGGCTGCGGTCAGCGCGGCATAGGCTATGAACAGTCCTGTCTCCATCAATCACTTTCCTTTCATTTTTATATCTCCCAAAAGCTGAGGCCATTATATCAAAATCTTAACATCCTGTAAACGAAAATCGTGGAATCTATACAAATATTAAGAATTTGCAAAACAAGCGGAACATAATTCCGCACAAATGCGTCATACCGGCAGAGGACAACGAAAAATTAAAAAATGGAGGTACACAAAATGAAAAAGCTGATATCCTTTCTCCTCGCGGCACTGATGATCTTCTCGCTCTGCGCCTGCGGGAGCAGCAGCAACAGCGCTTCCGACAGCAAGCAGGAAGCGTCCACCCCGATGGAGCCGACGGCAAACGACGACATTGCGTACGACGAAGAGGCCGATTACGGCGGCCTTGCCGCGGAAGAGGGCGGCCTATCCGCCGACGGCACCGGCGAGAGCAGCGGCGATATCAACCCCGACAAGATAATCTATTCCGCCGATGCGACGCTTGAGACCACAGATTTTGACACCGCCGTCGAAAAGCTCGGCGCGCTCATCGAGCAGTACGGCGGCTTCATCGAGTCGAGCAGCGTGCGCGGCGTGAATATCTATAATCGCGGGAGCTACGGCCGCCGCAGCGCGGACTATACCGTCCGCATCCCCAGCAAAAATTTCAGCACGCTGATGAATGAGCTGCCCGGCATCGGCAACGTCCCCTATACCCACACCTATACCGAGAATATAACCGCGCAGTATTACGACGCGCAGGCGCGACTGACCGCGTATGAGACGCAGGAGCAGAGTCTGCTCGCCATGCTCGAAAAGGCCGAGACCGTTGAGGACATAATAAACATCGAGGATAAGCTGACTGACGTGCGCTATAATATCGACTCCGTGAAATCACGGCTCACGAACTGGGATCGCCAGGTGAGCTACAGCACCGTCAACCTCAGCGTCGAGGAGGTAGTCGAGTATTCGCCGGAGGCGAAGATAAGCTACGGCGAGCGGCTGTGGCTGTCGCTCAAAAACGGGCTGCAATCCGTCGGCGACTTCTTCTCCGACTTTCTCGTCTGGCTTGTCGGCGCGCTGCCCGCGCTTGTGATTCTGGCGGTGCTGATTGTCGTGCTGCTGCCGCTTCTGCGTAAATGGAATCGCCGCAGCCGCGAAAAACGTGCCGCGCGCAAGGCCGCGAAGGCCGAAAAGTCCGGAGAAAACTGAGGACCGGAAAAGCTGTGTATTTTGCCATCTTGACCTTTTGGGTAAAAAGCAATAGAATGGACACAGCAAAAATCAAAGGAGTGTTAGTATAAAAATGCTTAATAAGTATCTTGACGTAGCACCTGAGGTTCAGGAAGCGCTGGATGCCGGCAAGCCCGTCGTCGCGCTGGAGAGCACCATCATTTCCCATGGTATGCCTTACCCGAAGAATGTTGAGACCGCTATGCTCGTCGAAAAGACCATACGTGAAAACGGCGCAGTCCCCGCGACCATCGCCGTTATCGGCGGCCGCCTCAAGGCGGGACTCTCCTATGAGGAAATAGAGCACCTCGGCAAGGCCGGACACGATGTCGCCAAGGCCAGCCGCCGCGACCTGCCCGCGCTCGTCGCACGCGGAGTTGACGGCGCTACCACCGTCACTACCACCATGATAATCGCCCACATGGCCGGCATCAAGATCTTCGCCACCGGCGGCATCGGCGGCGTACACCGCGGCGCCGAGACCACGATGGACATTTCCGCCGACCTTGAGGAGCTGGCTCAGACTCCTGTTATGGTCGTCTGCGCGGGCGCAAAGTCGATCCTTGACCTCGGCCTGACGCTTGAGTATCTGGAGACCAAGGGCGTCCCCGTCATCGGCTACGGCACCGGCGAGCTGCCCGCGTTCTACACCCGCAAGAGCGGCTTCAGCGTCGATTACCGCGTTGACAGCCCCGAAGAGCTGGCCGAGATGTTCCGCGCCCAGCGCGGCCTTGAGTTCAAGGGCGGTATGCTCGTCACGAACCCCATCCCCGAGGAGTACTCGATGGATAAGGAAGTCATCGACAAGGCCATCGATCAGGCTCTGGCCGAGTGCAAGGCGCAGGGCGTCCACGGCAAGGAGACCACGCCGTTCCTGCTTGCCCGCGTCGTTGAGCTGACCGGCGGCGACAGCCTTGAGAGCAACATCCAGCTCGTGCTGAACAATGCCCGCCTCGCGGCCCGCACCGCCTGCGCGCTCGCAAAGTAAGCTTCAAGCCAAATAAAAATGACCGTAGGAGTGATCCTACGGTCATTTTTTACTTTTCCCAAGTGGAAAGCTGCACACTATTTTTTCAGCTTTCCGGGGCTCATGCCGAAGCTCTCGCGGAAGGCGCGGTGAAACGCGGAATAGTCCGTGAATCCGCTGTCGGCTGCCGCCTTGGCTGCGGGCGTGCCCTCGCGGATGAGCCGCGCCGCGTTCACCAGCCGCTTCTGCCGCACGTATGTGTGCACGGTCACGCCGGTCTGCGCCTTAAAAAGCCGCATAAAGTGATACTTGCTCAGAAAAACGCGCTCGGCCAGCACATCAACGCTCAGCTCTCCGCATAAATTTTCATTGATGTACGACATGACCTGCGCAATCTTCGGGTCGTAGTGCGCTTCGGACTGCGCGGCGGCGTCGCCATTGTCGGCCATGCGGCGGATGCGGATGAGCAGCTGCATTATCAGCGTATCGCGCAGCGCCTGCGCGCCCGCACCGTTGTCCGCCTCGCACTGCTCATAGTCGCGCAGGCAGCGTTTCAGCTCCTCGCGCTCAGCCTCAGTCGGCGTCAGCAGATGCCGCCCCAGCCGGTCGGCGGCGTCGAAGCTGTCCATGATGCCCATGTCGGGGAAGATGCGCTCGAAATACTTCCGGTCGAGATAAATTATCACGCGGTCGTACGGCTCACTCTTGTCGATCAGCGCCTTGTGTATCGTGTGGTGCTTCACCAGCAGCAGCGACCACGGCTCCAGCGCGTATATCTCGCTCTCGACGAAATAGTCCACACGTCCGGACAGCAGCAGCACGATCTTGTCGAACTCATGGAAGTGAAAGTCGCGCTCCTGCCCCGCAGTGTCGCGCAGGTGGAAATAATGATAGTTCTCGCGCAGATATCCCTCGCGCGCAAAAGCGGTGTTTTTTGACATGCTTCGCCTCCGGCAGTCAGTCTAGGTTGAGTATACAGCATTTTTTGCAATGTTTCAAGCAATCTGAACAATTTACATTGCAGAATTTCGCAATATAATAATAGCATAATCTCGTTTAAAAAGGAGAACCTATCATGTCCAGATCCAGACGCTTCATAAAAGACTATTGGTTCATACTCTCGATGCTCACCGGCATTATCGCGGGCTGCATTGTCGGCGCTATCTGGCCGGGCGCCACCTGCCTCGAGCCGCTCGGAACCGTGTTTATAAACATGATGTTCTGCGTCGTGGTGCCGATGGTGTTCTGCTCCATCGCTTCCGCCATCGCAAACATGGGCAATGTCAAGCGCGCCGGTAAGGTGCTCGGCGTGACGGTTGCGACCTTCATGGTCACGGCAGCCATCGCCGCAGTGCTCATGTACATACTCTGCCGCTGCATCCCGCTGGTCAAGGGCGACTACCCCGTCGTTCAGGGCGAGGTCGGTGTGACCCTCGGCGTGGCCGACATGATAATCAACTTCTTCACCAAGCCCGACTTCGCGGAGCTGTGGAGCCGCAAGGCGATACTTCCGCTGATAATCGCGGCGATAATCTTCGGCTTCGGTGTGCAGATGGCCGGCGGCAAGGAGACCCTTACCGCGAAGATCCTTGCAGACCTCACCAATTGCCTGATGAAGGTCATCAAGCTCATCACCTACTACGCTCCCATCGGATTCTTCGGCTTCTTTGCCTACCTCGTCGCCTACTACGGCCCCGAACTCATCGGCGACTACGGACGTACTCTGATAATCTATTACGTGATGTGCTTTGCATATATGCTCATATCCTCGCCGATATACGCCCGCTTCGGCGGCGGCAAGGGCGCCGCAAAGGTCATGTTCCAGCACCTGCTCAAGCCCGCGGCCGTCTCCTTTGGCACCTGCTCCTCCGTTGCGACTATCCCGACCAACATGGAAGTCGCCGAGGATACCGGCATCTCCAAGGACGTCAGCGAAATAGTCCTGCCCCTCGGCGCGACGATGCACATGGACGGCTCTGCAATGAGCGCGATAATCAAGGTCGCATTCCTGTTCGGCATGTTCGGCATGGACTTCGGCACTAAGGAAGCGATACTTGCGATAATCGTCGCGGTGTTCTCGTCCGTCGCGATGTCCGGCGTCCCGGGCGGCGGCGGTACCGGCGAACTGGTGCTCTGCACGATATTCTTCCCCGATAATCTGGCCGTGGCCTACACCGTCGCTCTCGCGCTGGGCAACCTGGTCGATCCCCCCGCAACGATGGTCAACGCTGCCGGCGACTACGTCGTCTCCTTCATCGTCTCCCGCTATGTTGACGGCAAGGATTGGCTTCAGAAGAAGCTGCATCCCGCAAAAGCGGAGAAGGCCGAAGAATAATGGACATTCAGGTCGGCGATATTCTCACCATGAAAAAGGAGCACCCCTGCGGCAGCAAGCAGTGGGAGGTGCTGCGCACGGGGGCGGATTTCCGCCTGCGCTGCTGCGGCTGCGGGCATGAGGTCATGGGGCCGCGCTCAAAATTCGAGAAAAACATCCGTCAGGTGCAGCGATGAACTATGTGTATATCCTGCGCTGCGGGGACGGCAGCCTCTACACCGGCTGGACGAACGATCTGGACGCCCGCCTTGAGGCGCACCGGAGCGGCCGCGGCGCGAAATATACCCGATCGCATCTGCCGGTGGAGCTGGCGTACTGCGAAGAACACGAGACGAAGGAAGCGGCGATGAGCCGCGAGTGGCAGATAAAGCGGCTCACCCGACAGCAGAAGCTGGCCTTGATAGAAAAGAAATGAAAAACGCACCCCATCCGCGGGATTTATGTCCCGCAGATGGGGTGCGACGCTTCTTTCGGGCTGTACGCCATTGACGAAAGGCCGGGGAAAAGGCTATAATATTATCACATTTTGATTCACAGAGGTCAGCGCTCATGTATAAACCATTGGCAGACGAGATTCGCCCGGACAGTCTTGACGACGTTGTCGGGCAGAAGCATATACTTGGCTCCGGCGGTATGCTGCGGCGTATCGTCGAGAGCGGGCAGATACCAAACATGATATTCTACGGCCCCTCCGGCACGGGGAAAACCACCGTCGCGCGCATCATCGCCCAGCGCACTAACCGGAGCCTGCGCAAGCTCAACGCGACGACCGCCGGTATCGCCGACATCAAGCAGATAATCGCGGAGCTGGACACCATGCTCACCCCCGGCGGCGTGCTGCTGTATCTCGACGAGATCCAGTATTTCAACAAAAAACAGCAGCAGTCGCTGCTGGAATTCATCGAGGACGGGCGCATTACGCTCATCGCCTCAACGACCGAGAACCCGTATTTCTGCGTGTTCAACGCGATTCTGAGCCGTTCGACGGTGTTTGAGTTCAAGCCCGTCAACGCGCGCGACGTTGAGGGCGCAGTCCTGCGCGCCGTGGACATTATGAACGCGCGCCGCGGCACGCCGCTTACGCTTGCCGACGGCGTCGTGCGGCATATCTCCGCCTCCTGCGGCGGCGACGTGCGCAAGGCGATGAACTCGGTGGAGCTGCTGTTTTCGGCGGCGGGGGAGGGCGGCGTCATCACGCTGGACGACGCGAAGGCCATCACCCAGCGCAGTGCCATGCGCTATGACCGCGACGGGGACGACCACTACGACATCCTCTCCGCGCTGATGAAGTCGCTGCGCGGCTCCGATCCGGACGCGGCGATGCACTATCTGGCGAGACTCCTTGAGGTCGGCGATCTGATAGGCGCTTGCAGGCGCATCCTGTGCTCCGCAAGTGAGGACATCGGCCTTGCATATCCGCAGGCGGTGCCGATAGTCAAGGCCTGCGTTGATTCCGCGCTCCAGCTCGGCCTGCCAGAGGCCAAGCTCCCGCTTGCCGAGGCCTGCCTTCTGCTTGCAACCGCGCCGAAGTCGAACACTGCCTGCGCCGCCATCGACCGCGCCATGGCCGATGTCCGCGCCGGGCGCACCGACAGCATCCCGCGCGAGCTTCAGAATGTCCACGCCGACGGCGCGGGCTTCGAGCGCGAGCAGGGCTACAAGTATCCGCACAATTTCCCCGGCCATTGGGTCAGACAGCAGTATCTGCCGGACGAGCTTAAAAATGCGCGCTACTATGAGTACGGCGACAACAAGACCGAGCAGGCCGCGCGGCGCTACTGGGAAGAGATTAAAAAGAATTAAGAACTCCGATTTCGCCCAGTTTCACCCAATATACAGTGTATGCTTGCAGCATGAAGCCGCAATATAAGGAGGTTTTGTGATGCAGGCATTGAAAAGCCAGACCGCGCTCAGGCGCGGCGGCATAGTATATCTGCGGACGGACGAGCTCACACCGAACCCCGTCCAGCCGCGCAAACGCTTTGACGACGAATCGCTGGAGGAGCTGTCGGGCAGCATAAAGAGCTACGGCATATTAAACCCGCTCACCGTACGTCTGCGCTGCGGCAAATATGAGCTCGTGGCGGGGGAACGCCGCCTGCGCGCGGCGAAGCTTGCAGGGCTGGAGGAAGTCCCGTGCATCCTCATCGACGTGAACATGGAGGACGCGAGCCTCATCGCGCTGGTCGAGAATCTGCAGCGGCGCGACCTGGACTTCATCGAGGAGGCGCTGGGCATAAGCCAGCTCATCCGCATGTTCGGCATGAGTCAGGAGGAGGCCGCGCGGCGCATCGGCAAATCGCAGTCGGCTGTCGCAAACAAGCTGCGGCTGCTGAAGCTGCCGAGCGACGTGCTCGAATCGCTGCGCCAGAATGGCCTGACCGAGCGGCACGGCCGCGCGCTGCTGCGCCTGCCGAATCCCGTCGCGCAGCGGGCGGCGCTGGAATATATCGTTGACAACGGCCTGACCGTCGCCGCGACGGACGCGTACATAGACGCGCTGCTCTCGGCGCCGGAGGAGGCGGAGCAGAAAGACGAGGAGAAGCCGGAGAAGCGGCGGACCTTCGTGCTGAAGGACGTGCGCGTGTTCCTAAACACGCTCTCCCGCAGTATCGACCTGATGAAGCAGGGCGGCATCGACGCCGGTATCCAGCGCGAGGAGACGGACGACTCGCTGATCCTGACGATATCCATCCCCAAGGCGCGCCAGCCCTCGCAGAACGGGTAAAATTTTCGATTAATAGGACAAATCACCGCCTTCGTATATTTTACAAAGGCGGTGATTTTATGATAAGCTATTTTTCCGAGCTACGGTATAAGGAGGTCATCGACGTCAACAGCGGCTTCCGGCTGGGCTACGCCTGTGACATGGAGTTTGACGACGCCGAGGGGCGCATCGTGTCACTGGTCACGCCGGGGCGCGCGAAGTTTTTCGGCCTGCTTGGCCGCGAGGATGACTACGTGCTGCCGTGGCAGAGCATAGTCCGCATCGGCAGCGACATAATACTTGTAGACTGCAAGGGCGAAGTCTCCCGCCGCAAGCGCCGCCGGCGCAGCCTGATCTGATATTTTTGTTGGCAAACCGGCGCTTTTGCGATATACTGATATAATCAAGCATATTCAAAGGAAAAATTCAAATGGAAAACACTGAGATAAAAAGAGAACGCGCGGTGCTGGCGGGACTGTCGGCGGCGAGCATGGACGAGAGCGAGCGCTCTACCGAGATATCCATGGAGGAGCTGGCGGCGCTTGTCGATACCGCCGGCGGCGACACGGTGGCCATAATAATGCAGAGCCGCCCGACGCCCGATCCGCGCAGCTTCATCGGCGACGGCAAGGTGCGCGAGATGAAGGAGCTTATCGCAATGAACGACTGCGACCTAGCGGTGTTCGACAATGAGCTGACCCCGTCCCAGATGCGCGTGCTGTCCGAGGAGCTGGGCGTCAAGGTTCTTGACCGCTCCGGCCTGATACTCGATATTTTCGCCCAGCGCGCGCAGACCCGCGAGGGTCAGCTTCAGGTTGAGCTGGCGCAGTATAAATATCTGCTGCCGCGCCTGACCGGTATGTGGACGCACCTTGTGCGCCAGACCGCATCCGGCGGCTCCTCGCCTATCGGCACCCGCGGCCCCGGCGAAACTCAGCTTGAGACCGACCGCCGCCACATCCGCCGCAAGATACAGAAGCTCGAGGAGGAGCTGGCCGCGGTGCGCAAGGTCAGAAGCACACAGCGCCGCCGCCGCGAGAAGAACGACATGCCCGTCGTCGCGCTCGTCGGCTACACGAATGCCGGTAAATCGACGCTTCTGAACTGCCTGACCGGCTCGGACATCCCAGCAAACGACAGGCTATTCGACACGCTGGACACCACAACTCGCCGTCTGCGGCTCGACGAGACGCAGGAGGTGCTGCTGTCCGACACCGTCGGCTTCATCCGCAAGCTGCCGACGCACCTCATCGAAGCCTTCAAGGCGACGCTTGAGGAGCTGAGCTATGCCGACGTGCTGCTGCACGTTATCGACATCTCGAATCCGGAGTGGGAGGCGCAGGCGCGCGTTGTGGACGGACTTATCAGTCAGCTCGGCGCGAGCGAGACTCCGTGCCTGCGCGTGTTCAACAAGTGCGACGCGTATATCGGCATCCTGCCGCACGGGGACGACATCGTTTGCATCTCCGCCAGAAGCGGCGAGGGCGCGGACGCGCTGGTCAGCAAGCTGCTGGAGATGCTTGACCGCGGCAAAAAGCAGGTCAGGCTGGAGATACCGTATTCCGACGCGGGGATCGTCGACCTGCTCAAGCGCGAGACAGCGGTACTGAGCATGGAGTATACCGACACCGGCATCACCGCCGAGGCCATCGTCACGCCGGACGTGCTGGGGCGCGTGAAAAAATATATCCCCGGCTACGTCGAGCCGAAGGAGGATTGGGAATGAGCGTTTTCGAGACCGAACGTCTCGTGATGCGTCCGTGGCGCGAGGATGACGCGGAAAATGGAAAATTTATATAAGTACGCAAGCGACCCCGAGGTCGGCCCCGCGGCGGGCTGGCCGGTGCATACAAGCGTTGGGGACAGTCTGCGCGTTCTGCGGGAAGTTCTTATTGAGGAGAACACATGGGCGGTGACGATAAAAGCGAGTGACGAGCCGGTCGGCAGCATAGGCGTGTTCCGAACGGACGCTCCGAACGGGAACGGCGCGCCCGAGATAGGGTACTGGATAGGCAAGCCCTTTTGGGGCTGCGGCTATATACCCGAGGCTGTTCGAGCGCTCATTGACCGCTGCTTTAATGACGGTGCGGAGAGCGTGTGGTGCTCTCATTTTGCCGGGAACGACAAGTCCCGCCGCGTGATTGAAAAATGCGGCTTCAAATTCGCATTTAGCATGACTGTGCGGGCGGCGCTTCTTGACGGTATGCCCGAGTACGAGACCCTTTATTACAAGATCACCCGTGAGGAGTGGCAGCATGACTGAATACTGCGTCCCGACCGCGGCGGGCGAGGCGAGCTTCACCGAGAAGCGCTCCGAGTTTCTGGGGCATGTGCGCCCCGTGGAGAGCGAGGAGGAGGCGCGCGCCTTCGTCGCGGAGATGAAAAAGAAATATTATGACGCGCGGCACAACTGCTGGTGCTACATAATCAAGGACGGCCCTGAGCGCTATTCCGATGATGGCGAGCCGCAGGGCACGGCGGGCATTCCGATGCTGGAGGTGTTCCGGCGCGAGGGTGTGTGCAACGTCGTCTGCGTCGTGACGCGGTATTTCGGCGGAATTCTGCTCGGCGCGGGTGGGCTTCTGCGCGCGTACACCAAGAGCGCGAAGGACGCGCTTGACGCTGCGGGCATATCCGTTGTGCGGCGCTGGGTCGAGACGGCGCTCGACTGCTCGTACGCCGCGGCCGAGAAGCTCAAGCAGGAGATAACGGCCTTCGGCGGCATCGTCGCGGGGCTGGATTACGGCGCGGCGGTAACGATACATGCGTACATTCCGGAAGAATCGGCGGAGGATTTCAAAGCGCGGATATTCGACGTCAGCGCGGGCGGCGTGACGGTGCGCGTCACGGGCGAGGATTTCCGCGCCGTCCCGCGGGTAAAGTGAACTGCCGTGCACACTTTGGCGCCCCTCTTAGGGGAGCAGGCGGCCGTAAGACCGCCTGAGGGGTAGCCGGTGTGCAGAAATTGCCGATAGGGAAAAGAGACGGTAATGTACAGACCCCCTCTGTCATTGCGAGACCAGTTCGCAAACTGGTCGTGGCAATCCGTTCCTTTTCTGGACGGCAGTATGTCTCAGTGCGGCATTGAGGGGAACGGATTCCCACGTCGCTTCGCTCCTCGGAATGACAGAGAGAGCGAAAGTGCGCTCTTTCTTTTATCTTCTGCTCGTGTCGCCAGTCTTGGACTCTTGCCAATAGGAAAAAGACATTGTGCACTATATGTCACCCCCGTCCGCATACCATAAAAAACGCTCTGCGTTCCAAACTGTTCGTTTGAAACGCAGAGCATTTTTATCAGCCTTCGGCGGGTGTCTGCTGGTAGAGATCGAGGAATTCTTCAAAGCAGAGGCCGTTTTCCATTATATATGTCGCCGCCTCGACACCGACATAGCGGAAGTGCCACGGCTCGTACATGATTCCGGTGATGTCCGACTTGCCGTCGGGGAAGCGGACGATGAAGCCGTACTCCTGACAATGCTGGCTCATCCACTGATAGGTAGCGGTGTTTTCGCACTCTTCGATGGTCTTGGGGTCACGGTAAACGTCGGTTATGTCGCAGGCCAGACCGGTCTGGTGCTCGCTGGTGCCGGGCTTGGCGACGATCTTTGCCGCGTCCTCAGGGCTGTAGCCCTGACCGATCTTGCGGTTGTACAGATAGTTCTGATCCGCATAGGTTCTGTATCCGGAAGAGAGGTACACGCTCAGCCCCTCTGCGCGTGCCGCGGCGATGAACTCGCGCATCGGCTCGATAATGCGGGAATCAAGACCAATACCCTCAATATAATCCACCGGCGGCGCATATTCGCCGATATCGTGCGTGGGATTTGCGAGCAGGAACTCCCAGCTCGTTATATCGATGTCCGGCAGGGAATTCTCGACCGGCTCCGGAGATGGTTCCGGCGTCTCGACCGGCGCTTCGGTGACTTCCGGCGTTTCCTCTGGCTGAACCGTCTCCGCCGGGGCCACGGTAGGCGTGGCGGCGGCCAGCTCCTGAAACTTCTTGCCGTTAGTCCTTGCGCTGCCGGTGAGGTACAGATATATACCGAGCAGAATCAGAAGAACTATCCCAAGTATTATACGAATGGTTTTGTTTCCCTTCATGTAAGCCTCCATACTATATGTTCAACAGCGGCTTGCGCTGTCCAAAATGCCGTACGCGATAAATATACCATTTTGCGGCATGATGGTCAACTTAAATTTGTTGAAGTGTGCCGCCGCTTCTGGTATAATTACCCGAAAGGGGGCTGATCGTATGAAACTTACATGGTGCGGACATTCCTGCTTTCTGCTAGAGAGCCGTAGCGGCTCGGTCGTGTTTGACCCGTATGCGCCCGGCAGCGTTCCGGGGCTGGTTCTGCCGACGCTGAGGGCGGACGCCGTGATATGCAGCCATGAGCACGCGGATCACTTTTATCCCGAAGGCGTGGAGCTGAGCGGGCGGAAGCCCGATTTTGAGATACGGCGCTTCGACTGCTGGCACGACGACGCGAGAGGCGCGAAGCGCGGCAAAAACACGATGACGCTTGTGGAGGCGGACGGCCTGCGCGTGCTGCACATGGGCGACCTTGGGCACATGCTCAGTCCGGAGCAGCTTGCGGCGCTTGGCCGAGTGGACGTGCTGATGATCCCGGTCGGCGGGTTTTACACCATCGACGCGCGGCAGGCGGCGGAGCTTGCCGCGAAAATTGCGCCCGCGGTGACGGTGCCGATGCACTACCGCGGAGACGGCTTCGGATATGACGTCATTGCGCCGGTCGGGGACTTCCTGCGGCTGATGGACAATGTCGTCATGCTCGACGATAACGTTATTGAGCCGGAGAAGCTTGGCGCGCCGGTCGTCGCCGTCCCGAAGTGCCCGCGCGGTTGACAGCGCCGCGGATGTAGTATATAATATTCCTATATAAAAGATAGGGATTAAGAAGCTTGGAGAGACAAACAATGGCATATCGAAGCCTCCCTTGGATCGAGCGATGTACCGGCTCCCGCATAAAATGTTACGGCGCATCAATCAATGTAAACGAGGGAGAAGTATGTTTAAAGATTTAAAAGAAACAATCGAAGCCTATAAGGCGCGCGATCCGGCGGCGCGCAGCTCGCTGGAGATATATTTTCTGTACCCCGGCCTGAAGGCCGTGCGCAGCCACCGCAAGGCGCACTGGTGTTATGAGCACAACCTGAAGTTCCTGGCCAGATTCATCTCGCAGTGCAGCCGTCACCGCACGGGCATAGAGATTCACCCCGGCGCGAAGATCGGCAAGCGGCTGGTCATCGACCACGGCATGGGCATCGTGATCGGCGAGACCGCCGAGATCGGCGACGACTGCCTGATATATCACGGCGTGACGCTCGGCGGCACGGGCAAGGATGTCGGCAAGCGCCACCCGACCATCGGGAATAACGTCCTGATCGGCGCGGGCGCGAAGGTGCTGGGGCCGTTCACCGTCGGGGATAACAGCCGCATTGCGTCGAACTCCGTGGTGCTCAGCGAGATACCGCCGGACAGCACGGCGGTCGGCGTGCCGGCCAAGGTCGTGAGGATCGCGGGTAAGAAGGTCAACTACGTGGGCGATGTCGATCAGGTCAGCGTATCCGACCCCGTGAGCACGGAGCTTGCGGCGCTGCGCCGCGAACTCAACGAGCTTCGCAGAAAGGTCGAAGGAGATGCGGCCTGCGAAGCGCCTAACGAGACGGAAAATAAAGAATGATAAATAACCCCACCGGACTTGCGAAAGCTCCGGTGGGGTATTTGCATATGTGGAGGCGATTGCCGCCATGTTTTATTTGCTGAAAATGTTCGTCACGCGGTGACGGTTTCGCTGCGCTGGCCGCAGGTGACGGTGTACTCGGCTCCGCTCGCAAGCTCCGAAGAGGAGAAGAGGATCGAGGTGAAATCATGCTTCGCAGTGACCGTGGCGAGCTCGCCGAACTGCACGTCGTTTCCGGCGCTGCCGCTGAACTTGTACGAGACATAGGGCTGGCCGTCCGATTCGGCTTCCAGCGCTTTTTTCGCCCCGCTCAGCGCGAACACCGTGCCGCCCGTGATGCTGAGGGAATCCTTTGCGTCAATGGCGCGCTTGGCGGAGCTTATGAACAGGCTGCCGCCGGATATCGTCGCGGTTCCGGTCTCGCTGGGGAAGCCGTTTATATTCTTGCCGGCCTGAATACCGTCGGCCGCGGAGCTGATATTGATGCTGCCGCCGGAGATGTTCACGTCGGCCACGCATCTGACCGCGGCGTCAATGCTGTTCAGCTCCAGCTCGCCGCCGGAAATGCTGATGCTCGTCTCGGCCTTCAGAGCCTTGCTGCTCGCGTCCACGCCGTCGCCGAGCGTATCGACGCGGAGCGTGCCGCCCGTGATGTCCAGCGTGGTGGCCGCGTCGATGCCGTCGCCGGAGGCCGAAACGGTCACGTCGCCGCCGCTGACGGTGATAAAGCCCTTGCCGTCCTTATCGGTGGTTGCGGATTTGATGCCGTCGTTCCCAGCGGAAATAACGAGCGTACCCGCCTCGATCTGGACGGAGTCCGCGCCGCGCAGGCCGTTGTTGACTGCGTTCACGGTGACATAGCCGCCCTGAACCTTCAGGTCGTTTTTGCTGGCGATGCCGTTGTTTATATAGCCGTTGACGGTCAGCTTGCCGCTGCCCTCAATGTCAAGGTCGTCCTTGGAGAAGATGGCCGCACCGGAAGCGTCCGCCGCCGGGGCAGTACCCTCAACGCCGGAGGTGACGGTGTTCTCACTGCCGTCCGCAAGGACAAGCTTGAGTTTGTCGGCCTTTTCGACCATGATGGCCGGTGCGTCAAGGCAGGTGATGCTGGCGTTATTGAGCGTGAGAGTCACTTTCATCGCCTCGTCGCCGGTGTTGATGACTATCTGCCCGTTGTCGAGCGTACCGCTGACGGAATATTCCCCAGCGGCGGAAATGGTCACGACGCTGCCGTTTACCGCCACGCCGCCGCCCGTGAAGGTTGCGCCGTCGCCGGTGAGCTCTATTTTCGTGGCCGTGTCCTCAGGCGCGGCAGTACCGCTGCCGCAGCCGCAGAGCAGCGCGGCGCAGAATATCGTGACAAGCAGGAGCGCGAGATATAATTTGCTGTTTTTCATTGCGTGTTAATCCTCCGTGCGGACTCGCCGCAAAATTATCGCCGGTTTATATGGAGTCCTTATCGGTCTCGCGGCCGCAGATGATGTTGAGGTTGCCGTTGCGGCAGCGCAGGTCGTCCATGAAGGCCTTGGTGCCGCTGTCGGACTTGAGATTTATAAGATAGCTCAGCTCGTAGAGCGTCCCCATGTTCGTGGTCTTGACGCGCACCAGCTCGTGGTAGCTCGTGTACTTATCGAACAGATCGTCAAACAGGCCGTCGTAATCGAGCGTTTCGGGGATGGTTATCTTGAGCATGCGGCTGCCGGAGTTGCGCTCGCCGAATTTCACGAGCGTCAGCAGCAGCACGAACGCTGCCATTATCACGAAATACAGCATGGCAACATATATATAGCCCATGCCGCAGACAAGACCAATCGACATCGAGAGGAACAGCCCGACGATCTCCCTTGCCGTTCCCTGCGCGCTGCGGAAGCGCACGAGGGCGAAGGTGCCCGCCACCGCGAGTCCCGCGCCGACGTTGCCGTTGACCATTATGATGACCATCGTGACCGCGGCGGGCAGCAGCGCCAGCGCCAGCGTGAACGAACTGCTGTGGCGGCTGCGGAAGGAAAAGACCAGCGCCGTGAGTACGCCGAGGACTATTGCCGTCGCCATGCAGGCGAGGAAAGAGAAAAGCGTTATTGCAGGGGAAAGCAGGCTGTTAAACACAGGTTATCACTCCGTTTATGTATTTCTCAAGGATATTGTCTCTGTAGCAGACACCGTATTTTGAAAATCCGGTCGGGAAAACGTCCAGCTCGCCGAGAATGTGCGCCAGCCACAGCGGCACGGCTCCGGGCGCTTTGATCTCCAGCAGCACCATACCGTCCGCGGCCAGTGGCTCGCCGTGGCTGCCCGCGCGGAGATCCAGCTCCGTCTCGCGCCAGCGCATGTTGTGGTCAAAGGTTATGCGCAGATCGGGATTGTCCGACGCGACATAGGCCTGCCGGTCGCACGCGATGAACACCTTCGGCTTGGGCTTGTTCTGGCGAAGGAACCAGTCTATCTCGCGCGACATCTGGCTGGGCTTCGGCGCGGGGATGCTCCCGTTGAGATAGTCCGGCGCTTCGTCCGCGCGCATACGGATGCGGCGCTTGTACACGACACCCTTGTATTTCTTCTTCAGCTCCACGAACACGGAGTCGCCGTCGGCGGGAACATTGTAGCTTCGCAGGCGGAGCTTTTCCTTGTAGACGGGGCGCTCTATGGAATAGCGGATCAGGTGGTAGTCGTCGCTGTCGTAGTATATGCTGCATACCGTGCTCTCAAAGTACTCGTCCGGTACGATGTGCGGATCGAGGAGCTGCCGCAGCGACTCGTATTTCTCGCGGGACAGCAGATATTTTTTTTCGTATCTTTTGAATGTAAATTTCGCGCTGCCCATGTCAGACTCCCGTTCCATTACTAGCTGAGGGTATTATACCTTGGTTTTCTTAATAATTCAACGATAATAATTGTTCAAACCTTGAACTTGCGGCACGGCGCACGAATTTATTGCATATGCCCAGCGCGCTTGATATAATAAAAGGTATAGAAACGGACGCTTTTGCGGAGGTGCGTATGAAAAATATTCTTATGATAGGCACTGGGGGAACGATTGCCTCCGAGATGACTGACGACGGGTTGACACCGGAACTGACTCCGGAGCAGCTGCTGCGGTATGTTCCGGCGATATCCGGCCTGTGCCGCGTGGACTGCCTGTCCCTGTTCAGCATCGACAGCACGAACGTCACCCCAGCGCACTGGACGCGGATCGCGGCGGCACTGCGGGAGAATTATGCACGGTATGACGGCTTCGTCATCAGCCACGGCACGGACACCATGGCCTATACTGCCGCGGCGCTCTCGTATCTGGTGCAGGGCTCGGGAAAGCCGATAATCCTGACCGGCTCGCAGAAGCCCATCAATTACGACTCGACAGACTCGAAGCTCAATCTTATGGACGCCTTCGTCTGCGCCTGCTCAGAGAAACTCTCCGGCGTAAACATTGTCTTCAACGGCCGCGTAATCCTCGGCACCCGTGCCCGCAAGACCTGCTCAAAGAGCTATGCGGCCTTTTCCAGCATAAATTATCCGTACCTCGCCACACTACAGGATCACCGGCTCATCAGCTATATAAGCCCCAGCAGCCTGCCGGAGCCGAAATTCTATGACGCGCTCGACCCGAATATCGGCCTGATAAAGATGATACCCGGCACGGACTTCGAACTGCTGGACTTCATGCTCTCGCGCAAGGACGCGCTGATCATGGAGTGCTTCGGCGTCGGCGGCCTGCCGTCGTACAGCGACGATAAGCTGTTCGAGGTCATCAGGAAGTACACCGGCGTGGGGAAGTTTATCGTCGTCACCACGCAGGTGCAGAACGAGGGCTCCGACCTCTCGGTGTACAGCGTCGGCCACCGGCTCAAGGATAATCCGAACGTCCTCGAAGCCTACGACATGACCACCGAGGCCGCGCTTGCGAAAATGATGTGGATACTCTCGCTCAGCCGCGATGTGGCGGAGGTCAGCGGCATGTTCTATGAGCCGGTCGCACACGACATTTTGTACAGGGGTTAACTATGGAGACAGTTGTTATTATAGGCGGCGGGGCGTCGGGCATGATGGCGGCGCTGACCGCGGCGGAGGACGGGAGCAGACGCGTGGTGCTGCTGGAGCGGCAGCAGCGCGTCGGGCGAAAGCTGCTCGCGACTGGAAACGGCCGCTGCAACCTGACGAACACCGGAGCCGCGGCGGAGAATTATCATGGTGAGAACGCGGATTTTGTCCGCCCCGCGCTGGAAAAATTCCCGCCGCGGGCCGCGATGGATTATTTCGCCTCGCTGGGTCTGCTGATGACGGAGGAGTACGGCGGGCGGGTCTACCCGCTGTCAAACTCCGCAAACTCCGTTGTGGACGTGCTGCGCTTCGCACTGGACCGCGCCGGAGTGGAGCTGCGCACCGGCGTTGTTGCGCGCGAAATTCTGCGCGCGGACGGCGGATATGAGATAAAATACGATGGCGGCTCGCTGCACGCGGACTGGCTGATAGTCGCCTGCGGCGGCGCTGCGGGCAGCAAGCTTGGCGGCGTACGGGACGGGTACGAGCTTCTGAAGCCGCTCGGCCACAAGGCCACCGCGCTGCGCCCGTCGCTGGTGCAGCTGCTGACCGCACCGGAGTACCCCCGCGCGCTGAAGGGCGTTCGGGCGGACTGCCGCATCAGTCTCCAGCGCGGAGAAGAGACGCTCTGCGAGGGGCGCGGCGAGCTGCAATTCACCGAGACCGGCGTGTCCGGCCCCGCGGCGTTTGATATTTCGCGCCGCGCCGCTTCCGAGGACGGGAAGCTGACGCTGAGCATCGATTTCCTGCGGGACTACCCGAGGGAGCGAGTGCTGGAGCTGCTGCGCGCGCGGCGCGCGGCGCTCCCCGACCTGCGCGCGGAGGAGCTTCTGACCGGAATGCTGCATAACCGTCTTGGACGGATGATGATAAAATACGCCGGTATCGGCGCGCAGGCTCCGCTGCGTCTGCTTGAGGATGAGGAGCTGGAGCGCGTCGCCGACGCCTGTCGGAATTTCCGGCTGGCACTGCTCGGCACGGAGGGCTTTGACTGCGCGCAGGTGACGGCCGGCGGCATCAAAACCGGCGGCTTTGATCCGGAGACGCTGGAGAGCTGGTTTATGCCGCGGCTGTTTGTGTGCGGCGAGCTGCTGGACGTTGACGGGGACTGCGGCGGATACAATCTGCAATGGGCTTGGGCGAGCGGGCGGCTCGCGGGGAGACTTGGCAAATGATACTTGTGAGAAATCTGCGGCTCCCGCCGGAGCAGCCGCTTGATGCGCTGCGCGGTCCGGCCGCAAAAAAGCTACGTATTCCGGAGCGGGAAATAAAAGAGCTGAAGCTCGTGAAGCGTTCGCTTGACGCGCGGAAGAAGAGCGACATTCACTATGTCTGTGCCGTGGCGGCGGCGCTTCATGGTGATGAGCAGAAAGCGATCGCCCACGCAAAGAGCGCAGACGTGAGCGAATATGCGGAGCCGGTGTATGATATCCCGCATGTCGCCGCGCCGGAGAAGCGGCCGGTCATCGTCGGCTTCGGCCCCGCGGGCATGTTTGCGGCGCTTGTGCTGGCAAAGGCCGGAGCGCGGCCGATCGTGCTTGAGCGCGGCATGGACGCGGTCAGCCGCAAGAAAGCGGTGGACGCGCTGCGCGCGGGCGGGGAGCTGCAGCCGGAGAGCAACGTGCAGTTCGGCGAGGGCGGCGCGGGAACCTTTTCTGACGGAAAGCTCAACACCGGCACGAAGGATCGGCGAATGGGCTGGATGCTGCGCGAGTTTGCCGCGCACGGCGCGCCGGAGAGCGTCATCTACGACGCGAAGCCTCATATCGGCACGGATATTCTGATAGACGTCGTGCAGAACATCCGCCGCGAGGTCATCGCCCTCGGCGGAGAGGTGCGCTTCGGGCACCGGTTGGAGCGGCTGAACTTCGCGTGCGGGCGGCTCACCGGCGCGGTCGTCCATTGCGCGGAGAATGAGTATACCCTGCCCTGCGAGCGGCTGATACTTGCCATCGGCCATTCGGCGCGCGACACCTTTGAGAACCTGAACGCGCAGGGCGTGCCGATGCAGCCGAAGCCGTTTTCCATGGGTGTACGCATAGAGCACCTGCAAAAAAACATCGACCTTGCGCAGTACGGGCGCGAGCGCGGCGATCTGCCTGCGGCGGACTATTCGCTGAACGTCCACCTGCCCGACGGCACAAGCGCCTATACCTTCTGCATGTGCCCCGGCGGCGAGGTGTTCGCCGCGGCGTCCGAGACGGGCGGCGTTGTCACCAACGGCATGAGCTATTCGCGGCGCGACGGCGAGAACGCAAATTCCGCCCTGCTCGTCACGCTGCACACCGAGGATTTTCCGGACAAGAGCACGCTCGGCGGAATGTACTGGCAGCGCGAGATCGAGCGCGCGGCCTACGCCGTCAGCGGCAGCTACTGCGCACCGGCGCAGCTTGCGGGGGATTTCCTCGCGCACCGCGCGAGCACAGGCGCAGGCGAGGTGAAGCCCAGCTACCGCCCGGGCGTGGCCTGGTGTGAGCTGCACGACGTGCTTCCGGAACGGATAACGTCGGTGCTGGAAAAGGCAATACCGGAGCTTGGGAAGAAGCTTCACGGGTTCGACGCGCCGGATGCGGTGCTGACCGCGCCGGAGACGCGCTCGTCCTCGCCGGTGCGCATACTCCGCGGGGAAACACTGTCCTCGGCGATAGAGGGACTATACCCCTGCGGCGAGGGCGCGGGCTACGCGGGCGGGATATCCTCCGCCGCGGTAGACGGAATGCGCTGCGCGGAAGCCGTGCTGAAAAATTATATACAATAATCCGGGAGCGAAAAATCCCGCCGCAGGAGTCCTTATGAGCTGCCTGCGGCGGGAACTTTATTTATGGTTTGTATTTTGCGGCGCCAAACCTGCGCGAGCGATCAGGCTTTAATCCGAGAAAGTAGTCAGAAGGCACATTGTAAAAATCGCATAATACGACTAAGTGGCGCAGCGGAAATTCATTTGCACCGCGCTCATATCTGGCGTACATAGTTCGCGATGTGCCGAGAATCTGCGCAATCTGCTGCTGAATCAGGTCGTTATCCTCACGTAAGGCACGAAGCCGTTCAATCAAAATTTGCATAGAAATCCTTCTTGTTGCGGTATGCAAGAAGTGTAGCGCAGTACAGTTTTTTACTATTGACTTTAGTAAATATTTGAACTAGAATTATTTTTGAAAAGGAAAAATCAGGTGAAAATACAGCATATATAAAAACGGAAAGGGATAAACGGATATGAGGTTGAGAAAGGCCTTATTGGCGTGCGTATTTCTGGCGGCGCTGCTGCTGAGCGGCTGCGGAAAGGCAGAGCCAAAAGTTGCGTCCATGAGAAACTGCGGCTTTCAGTATAATGAGGAAACCGGCGATTACAGTGTTTTCTTTGGCCTCTATGACGAAAAAAATAAGCCGGTATCGGCTGAGGTCGATGCCGGCATCAAAATAGTCAACGCTGACGGCGTGAAGGTCTATTCCGCGATAAAAACGCTCGCGGCCGATGATTTCGGCGATTATACGAGTGAGGCTGAGGGAAATAGATATCTTGCCAATATAAGAATTCCGGTGGATAAGATCGCTGCCGCAAAATCTGCTGACGGCGAACTTCAGCTTACCGTGTATATGGGCAGCGAAGTGTATGAAGCAGGCTGCGAGATTTACGGCATTCTTCCGCTTAAGGAAAGCCAAATCGCAACCATGAAGGGCTGGATATTCCAGAAAAATCTTGGTACGAATGATTACAGCCTGCTTTTTGGCCTGCTTGACGAGGACGGCGACCCTGCGGATGCGGAGCTTGACGTAGATATCCGCATCGTGAACGACAAGAACGAGGAGGTCTATGCCGCGGAAAGAGCGGTTTCGCTTGATGACTTCGGCTACTATACAAGCGAGCTGGCGGGTGAGAGGTATCTTGCAGAGATCAGGATCCCGGCAAAGGACATAGCGGTGGGCAAGGCTTCATCGGGAACCGTGTATTTTACCGTTTATAAGGACGGCATAATGTGGTTTAAGGAATCAGATTGTCCGGCGTTGTATTGCCTGCCTACGCAGGATATTCAGATAAAATTTGATGAATTTCCGCTGAATCTGAACGTTATGGACTACAGGGGCGGCGTTGCCTCCGTGATACAGATACAGGGCGCGGAGTATGAGTTCGATAAAAACGACTTGCTGCCGGCTCTGAGTATAACGATTTTCGGAGAGAAGCTGAGCGGCAGCGGCGGAATATACGACAGCTTCAATTATAAACTGCTCGACAGCGAAGGCTATGTCGTCCAGACGGGAGAGATTTTTCTGGATTACCTGAACGCCGGCGACAGGTTCAGGGATGATTCGGTTTTTATTTACGACATCACGCCGGGAGAGACGTACACGTTTCAGATATACGAGTATAATGGGTAAATAAAGCTTCAAAAGGGTAAGATAAACCTCCGCAGATGTTCATGCATCTGCGGAGGTTTTGCAATTAAACATATATGCTTGCGCGACGCCGGGACATTATACCAAGCGTATCTCGCGGCAGCTTCCGCCGCCGAAGGCTTTTTCCATATCCTCTTTGTAAGTGGGGAAGTAGTCGGTCGGCATCAGCGCCTGCACGCAGCCGGCGAAGCCGCCGCCGTGTACGCGCCATGCGCCCTTGCCCTCGAGCAGCTTGCGGCTGCGGTCAAGCCCTTGAGCAAGCTTCGTGTCTCCGGTCGCGCTGGTGATGATATTGTTCAGCAGCTCCTCCGAGGAGCGGCCGGACTCGTTCATCAGGCGCATATAGGTCGCGCCGTCGCCGCGCTTGAGCGCGTCGCGCATAAGCGGGACTCTCTCATTCTCATTGAAGAAATGCATCGCGCGGCGCACCGGACGGTTTGCGGGATCCCAGCCCTTGCGGCGAAACTCCTCCGGATCGACATCGCCGAGGACGCCCTTGTCGAAGAGGTTCGCGATGTACACCATGTCGGCGGGGATGCGCGCGTATGAAGTGTCAAGTCCGGCATGGCTGCCGCCGGTATCGGGAAGGGAGAGGGGGAGCCCCATGGAATGGAAATCGGCCTGTACCGGCTCGATCTCGTTCGTGTGGAAATCGACATAGACTGTGTGCCCAAGAGAGCAGGTCAGCTGATCCATAAGGCCGCAGGGCTTGCCGAAATATTGGTTCTCGGACTGCTGCGCTGCGCGGGCGATGACAACAGGATCGACCTTGCCGTCGTTGAACAGCTCGCTCAGGATCTTGCCAATGAGCACGGTGTATGCCGCGGACGAACTCAGACCAGAACCCGCGGGCAGCGTCGTTCTGATCTCGGCGTTGAAGCCGCCGCAGTCCAGACCAAGTTCGCGGAAGGCCGCGATCATGCCGCGGACGAGGGATTTCGGCGTACCGAATTCACCGGTGCGCACGGCGGTGTGGTTCAGCCTGACCGTAAAATCGCTGTAACCTTCGGAGTGGATGTGGATGGCGTTTTCGCCGTTCTTCTCAAAATCGGCGTACAGGCCGAGGTCAACGGCGGAGGCCAGGATCCTGCCCTGCTGGTGATCCGTGTGGTTGCCGGCAAGCTCCGTCCGGCCGGGAACGAACAATTTCTTTTCCATATATCTGTTACCTTCCATCAAAAAGGACTAATCTTCTACTTATATCAAGATATACTAATTTACCAGTAAAGTCAACCATAAAAGCGCTTTTCAGCCATAAAAGTCCAGCAACATATACAAAAGATGGATGAGCTGACCAGCGCCTCGAGCGGAACGGAGTTGAAAAAGTCGAGGCTTCGGGGTATACTGAATCTATAATGAAAGACAGGGCGGATCGGCATGAGGAACGTTTTTTCACCATCGGCGCTCGGCTTGGCGCACGAATACATATCTACGGAGCAGAACGGCCTGCACAGCTACGGCGGTAGCCAGAGCGCGCATCCGGACGCGACGATGCGCGCCTGCGGCTGCGGTGTGATCGCGGGGCTGGATGTGATACTGTACCTCAGCCGCCATTCGGGCGGCACCTGCCCGTTCGCGGCGGGGGAGGACGGGCAGAGCGTCCCGCTGAGCGTGTATAACTCCTTCGCGTCGCGGCTGCGTCGGGGCTTTCTGCCGCTCATTCCCGGGCGGGGCATAAACGGGCTCATGCTCACGGGCGGGCTGGAGCTGTTTTTCCTGCGCTGGCGTATGCCGTATTCGATACATTGGGGCGCGCGGAGCGGGAGCCTGTTTGAAAATATTGAGCTTATGCTGATGCGCGACATTCCGGTGATCTTGGCCGTTGGGCCGAATTTCCCGCTGTTCTGGCAGAAGAACAACCTGCCGTTCTACCGCCGTGAGTCGGACGGAACGCTCGTCAAAAGCTGCACCGCCCGCGCACACTACGTGGTCGTCACGGGGATGGACGAGGAGTGGCTGCGCATATCGTCATGGGGCAGGGAGTACTATATAAACCGCGGGGAATACATGGCCTACGGCAGGAAGCACAGCCTCCCCATACTCAACAGCATCGCAGTCATAAGACCCAAAGTGCGCTGATACTGCTATAAAGATCACGGCGGAAAATCTTGCCGTGATTTTTTGATTTCAGACTTGACAAAACGGGCATCCAGTGCTTTAATACAACTTACCTACCAAGTAAGTGGTACTTATGTAGGAGGCTTTTGATATGAGAATATATGACGCATATTTCCGATGTTGCAGGAAGCTGCATTTTAACTGACCGAAAACTGTAAAAATATAAATTAAAATAAAAGGAGATATCGTTATGTCCGCTATTTATACATCCGCTGACCAGCTTATAGGCAAAACTCCGCTTCTGGAGCTGACCCATATCGAGAAGAAGCTCGGCCTCAAGGCCAAGGTGCTTGCAAAGCTTGAGTACCTGAACCCCGCAGGCTCCGTCAAGGATCGTGTCGCGAAGACCATGATAGACGACGCCGAGGAGAAAGGACTTCTGAAGGAAGGATCCGTCATCATCGAGCCGACCTCCGGCAACACCGGCATCGGCCTCGCCTCCGTCGCAGCTGCGCGCGGATACAGAATAATCATCGTCATGCCCGACACCATGTCGGTCGAACGCCGTCAGCTGATGAAGGCTTTCGGCGCGGAGCTGGTGCTCACCGAGGGCGCAAAGGGCATGAAGGGCGCAATAGCCAAGGCCGACGAGCTGGCGAAGGAGATCCCGAACAGCTTCGTGCCCGGCCAGTTCGTCAATCCTGCGAACCCCAAGGCGCACTATCTGACCACCGGCCCTGAGATCGTCGCCGATACCGACGGCGCGGTTGATTACTTCGTGGCCGGCGTCGGCACCGGCGGCACGATCACCGGCGTCGGCAAGTACCTCAAGGAGAAAGTGCCCGGCGTGAAGGTCGTCGCGGTGGAGCCTGCGACTTCCGCGGTGCTGTCCACCGGCGTCGCCGGAGCGCACAAGATACAGGGCATCGGCGCGGGCTTCGTGCCGGACGTGCTGGATACCAAGGTGTATGACGAGATAATCCCCGTCGCCAACGAGGACGCGTTCGCGGTCGGCAAGCTCATCGGCAAGACCGAGGGCGTGCTGGTCGGCATATCCTCCGGCGCGGCTGTCTGGGCAGCGATAGAGCTTGCAAAGCGTTCGGAGAACGAGGGCAAGAACATAGTCGTCCTCCTGCCCGATACCGGCGACCGCTACCTCTCCACCCCGCTGTTCGCGGACTGATATAAATGAGAATACTTGTTGCAATGAGCGGCGGCGTTGATTCCAGCGTCGCCGCCCTGCTCCTGAAAAGCGCCGGAAACGAGTGCATCGGCTGCACGATGAAGCTGTACTCAAACGAGGACGCGGGCATATCCAAGGGGCACACCTGCTGCTCGCTCGACGATGTCGAGGACGCGCGCAGCGTGGCGTACCGGCTCGGCATGCCGTACTACGTCTTTAATTTTTCGGACGATTTTCGGGAAAAAGTCATCGACCGCTTTGCCGCGCAATACTGCATGGGCATGACCCCGAACCCCTGCATCGACTGCAACCGCTGCATGAAGTTTGCAAAGCTCTTTGACCGCGCGGACATCCTCCGGTGCAGCCATATAGCGACCGGACACTATGCCCGCATCGAGCGCAGCGGCGAGAAATATCTGCTGAAAAAGGCGCTCGACCCGTCGAAGGATCAGAGCTATGTGCTGTACGCGATGACGCAGGCGCAGCTTGCGAGGACGCTGTTCCCGCTGGGCGAGCTGAACAAGAGAGAGACGCGCCAACTTGCGGAGCGCGGCGGATTCATAAACGCGCAGAAGCCAGACAGTCAGGACATCTGCTTCGCTCCGGACGGCGACTACGCGAAAATAATCGAGCTGCATACCGGAAAGAAGTCCGAGTCCGGCGACTTTGTGGACGCGGAGGGGCATGTCCTCGGCCGTCACGCCGGAGTGATACGCTATACGATAGGCCAGCATCGCGGGCTTGGTCTGTCGCTGCCGGAAAAGCGCTTTGTCACGGCGATAGATCCGGTGAAGAACACCGTAACTCTCGGCGCAGAGTCGGAGCTGTACAGGCGCGATGCGCGGGCGGCGGAGTTCAACTGGATATCCGGCGAGACGCCGGACGCGCCGGTGCGCTGCCGCGTGAAGATACGCTACCGCCAGACGGAGCAGTGGGCGTGGGTCACGCCGCGAGGCGATTCCGAGGCAGAGATATTGTTTGACGAGCCGCAGCGCGCGATAACGCCGGGTCAGGCGGCGGTGCTGTACGACGGGGACACCGTCCTCGGCGGCGGGGTCATTCAGGTTAGGAGCTGAAACTATGATATCAACACGCGGCAGATATTCGCTGCGCATTATGCTCGACCTTGCGGAGCGGCCTCAGGGCGGCTATACGCCGATGAAGGAGGTCGCCGCACGGCAGGAGATATCGCTGAAATATATAGAGAAGATAGTGCCGCTGCTGACAAAGGCCGGATTTATTGAGGGCGTCCACGGCAAGGGCGGCGGATACCGGCTGTGCCGCGCGCCGGAGGATATCACGGCCGGAGAAGTGCTGCGCGCGACGGAAGGCGAGCTTGCGCCGGTGTCGTGCCTCGAATGCGGCGCGAAGCCGTGCAGCCGTGCTGCATACTGCAAAACATTGCCGATGTGGAAGGAATATTACCGGCTCACGAACGAGTATTTTGACAAAATAAGCCTCGCGGATCTGCTCGGAAACGAAGCGCCTGGGGACTATGTGATCTGAACGGGCGCGTAAGCCTTGGATTTACAATATTTTTTCAAAATTTTTATTGACAAATCACTATGCGCATAGTAATATTTCGCCCGTGGACAACGGCGTCCATCGGAAGGGCTCGTCCTTCTCCGATGGACGTTTTTGATTTTGCCTGTATTCTGTACGAACGGAGGAACACGGCATGACCAACAGCTATGAAAGCCCCCTTTGCAGCCGCTACGCGGGTAAAAAAATGCAGCAGATATTCTCTGCCGACAATAAGTTTTCGACCTGGCGCAGACTGTGGCTCGCGCTCGCGGAGAGCGAGCAGGAGCTGGGGCTGAACATCACCGACGAACAGCTTGACGAGATGCGCGCGCACCTGACCGACATCGACTATGAGCTTGCGGCGAAGAAGGAGCACGAGCTGCGCCACGACGTTATGGCGCATATCCATACCTTCGGCGCGGCCTGCCCGAAGGCGATGCCGATAATCCATCTCGGCGCGACGAGCTGCTATGTCGGCGACAACACGGATATCATTCTCCAGCGGCAGGCTTTCGCGGAGATACGCGCGGGGCTTCTGCGCGCGATCGCCGCTCTCGCGGATTTTGCGGAGAAATACAAGTCGCTGCCGACGCTGGCCTATACGCATTTTCAGGCCGCCCAGCCGACGACACTCGGCAAGCGCGCGGCGCTGTGGATGCAGGATCTGATGCTCGATCTTGAGCAGCTGGATTTCGCGGCAGGGAACCTCAAGCTCCTCGGATGCCGCGGCACGACCGGCACCGCGGCGAGCTTCCTCGCGCTGTTCGACGGCGACGGGGAGAAAGTCAAAAAGCTCGAAGCGCTCATCGCGGAGAAGATGGGCTTCTCCGACGTCTATGCCGTCAGCGGCCAGACATACACGCGCAAGGTGGATTTCTTCACGCTGTCGGTGCTCTCGGGCATCGCGCAGAGCGCGATGAAGTTTACGAACGACGTCCGCCTGATGGCGCATATGAAGGAGCTGGACGAGCCGTTCGAGTCGAAGCAGGTCGGCTCCTCCGCCATGGCCTACAAGCGAAACCCCATGCGCTGCGAGCGCATCTCGGCGCTGGCTCGCTACGTGATAGCCGACGCGCAGAACCCTGCCATGACCGCGGGCGCGCAGTGGCTGGAGCGCACGCTGGACGATTCCGCCAACCGCCGCATAAGCATTCCGGAGGCGTTTCTCGCCGTGGACGGCATACTCACGCTGTACGCCAACATCGTCGGCGGCCTGACCGTCTACCCGAAGGTGATAGAGAAGCATCTGAATGCGGAGCTGCCGTTTATGGCGACGGAGAACATTCTCATGTACTGCGTCAGAAAGGGCGGCGACCGGCAGGAGCTGCATGAGGCGATACGGAAGCACTCCGTCGCGGCGGGACTCGCCGTGAAGCAGGAGGGAGCGGACAACGATCTGCTCGAGCGCATCGCTGCCGATCCCGTGTTCAAGCTCACGCGGGAAGAAATTCAGGGCATAATATCCGAGGGACACTTCACCGGCATGGCCGAGGAGCAGACCAAGGAATATTTGAAGGCCGTCCGCGCCGTGCTCGACGCGAACCGCGATGTCATCGCCGCGGAGCCTGCGGCGGAGATAAATATATAAAAATCAGGAGGACGCAAAAATGTTAACAGCCGTTGTAGGTATCAACTGGGGCGACGAGGGCAAGGGACGCATGGTCGACCTGCTCAGCGCCGATTATGATATAGTCTGCCGCTATCAGGGCGGCAACAACGCGGGACACACCGTTATAAACGACCACGGTAAAATTGTTCTGAACCTGCTCCCCTCCGGCATTTCCCGCGAGGGCACAGTGAACGTCATGGGCAACGGCATGGTCATCGACCTTGAGCACCTCGTTCACGAGATACAGTCCCTGCGCGATAAAGGCATCCATATCGGCCCCGACAACCTGAAGATCAGCGACAAAGCGGTCATCTGCCTGCCCTGGCACAAGATGCAGGACATCATGGAAGAGGAACGCCTCAAGGATAAGAAGTTCGGCTCCACCCGCCGCGGCATCGGCCCCGTTTATGCGGATAAGTATATGAAGAAGGCCATCAGAATGGGCGACCTGTTCGCGCCCGATAAGCTGCCGGAAAAGGTCGCCGACCTCACCGAGTGGAAAAACCTCACCGTCCGCGGCTACGGCCATGAGCCGGTCAAGGCCGAGGATATCCTCGCGTGGCTGCACGAGTTCGGCGATCCCATCAAGCCCTACATCACCGACGTTTCCGACTATCTCTATGACGCAGCCGCGGCAGGGGAGAACATCATGTTCGAGGCTCAGCTCGGTGCGCTGCGTGATATCGAGTTCGGCATCTACCCCTACACCTCCTCGTCCTGCACCCTGGCGGGCTACGCCACGATCGGCGCCGGTATCCCCGGACTGAAGCTCGATAAGACCATCGGCATTATGAAGGCATACTCTTCCTGCGTCGGCGAGGGTCCGTTCACGGTCGAGATGTTCGGCGACGAGGCCGAGGCTCTGCGCCGTGCAGGCGGCGAATACGGCGCGGCGACCGGCAGACCCAGAAGAGTCGGCGCGTTCGATATCCCCGCCTCCCGCTACGGCGTGCGTATGCACGGTGCCGACTGCATCGCCCTGACGAAGATGGACGTGCTGTCCTACATGGACAAGATCCCCGTCTGCGTCGCGTATGACATCAACGGCGAGATAACCGAGAAGTTCCCCGTAGGCGAGCGCCTGAACGCCGCGAAGCCCGTGTTTGAGTACATGGAAGGCTTCGGCGATATCTCCGGCTGCCGCAAGCCCGAGGATTTGCCCAAGGCCGCGATGGATTATATCCGCTATCTTGAAGCCGCCGTCGGCTGCAAGATAAAGTATGTCTCCGTCGGCGCTGGCAGGGACGAATACGTCGAACTGTAAATTACAATAAATCACCGTGAGAGCAAATTTGAACTGCACCCCATTTGTTAGACAGTATGATATACTATCTAAGAAGTGGGGTGTTTTGCT